>Ga0255759_10000329_pt1 | contig 42326 bp, 45 predicted proteins | sample 101ome_20_FD_179959 | JGI IMG/M metagenome (GOLD analysis project Ga0255759, IMG submission 179959) | Coastal salt marsh microbial communities from the Groves Creek Marsh, Skidaway Island, Georgia - 101404AT metaG (version 2) | ecosystem: Environmental > Aquatic > Marine > Intertidal zone >... | reverse complement strand
CATCAGCAGCATCTAAACTAAAAGCAATAGTTGTCCATTTGTTAAATTTTTTTAATTTTTCAATAATTTTTTTATCCGGATAAACACTACCATTTGTTGTTATATTTAAAAACAACTTTTCTTTATCGATTACCTCACGGTCCAGTTTATCTAAAAACCATTCAAAGTTTTTAGCATAAAATGGCTCGCCGCCTTCTAATTTAACATGACTTGCACGACTTAAATCTGTATTTTCAAATACTTGACGAAATCTATCCTGATATGTACGGTAATCTGTATTATTATCTATTTTAATATCGTTATCTTGAAATTGTTCTATAACTGTTTTTGCACTTCCCCATTTGCTACTAGCACTAGGATTACATATACGACACATCATATTACAAGTATAGTCTAGTGATATTTCCAAATCTTGTATATATGTTGGTTTAAACAAGTCGTGTTTGCCAAACATTTTGTTAGTAAACTGTCTACGACTTTGTAGTCCTGCTTGTTCACTGCGTTCACAACTTTTACATCCGTGTGGAAATTTACCATGATTTAAATCATTTTTAATTGAGCTGTATGGCTCTTTATAGTGCATACCATTTAGGCTGTCAACATCAAATATTGTTGGCAATAACTGACTATTAGCAAACTTACAACAAGGACGTATTCCTCCTCGGGCATCAACTATACTTACACCTGTTTGACTGTGTACACAAAATTTAGTCATAATAAATTACTTAAATCCTTTTTCTTTACACGTTGTTTTTGTAGAATAAAGTCTGCTAAACTGTCAACTGGTTCACCAGTTCCAATTCTATCGTGCATTGTTTGTAAAAAATGTTTAAATTTTTCTCTATTTTTAACAGACGTTTGCCAGTCGAAACTTTTAAAAACTTTTTGTGCAGCAACAATATAATGACGGTCATGATCAGGCAAGTATTGTATATCCATTGCACGTGGACGTTTTATATAATTACCAACCCAACCAAATGTTTTATTGGGTGCATGTTCGTTCATAGTTTGATGCACCCAATTAATATATCTTGCAAAGCCACGCACACTAAGTGCATTTACTGTAGCTGCCAATGTAATATCATTTATACGTGGGTGTTCTGCATATCTAATAAAATTATTTTGAAACCTAGTCCAATCTAAACCATAGCGAACCAATTCAGCATCTGTACCCACAGTTTCATTACTAAACGCAACACCCCAGGTCATATCGCTATTTTCTATTATTTTAAATAATCTGTCCATAAGAGCTGTTGTTGTGTTACCATTGGTGCACAACTCTATACGTACATCTAAATCAAGTGTACTAATATATTCTACCATTGGAGCAAACCGCTTACTTGCTGTTGGCTCGCCTCCTAAAAAATTAAAAACAACACTACCTTTAAGGGTTGCTAACCATTGCTTGAATGTATCAAAGTCATGCTCTGTACCAGCGTCACGTATGGGCTTGCCTTCTTCTTGTGCTATTTGGCTACTAGCATCTGCTGCACAGTATAGACAGCTCTGGTCGCAAATAGTATCTAGAGTCACATCTATATAACGAACATCACTAACTGTGGGATGCAGATTGTCAAAACTATCATATTTGTTCATCCAACTACGATAACTGTTACGCCCTGCACGTTCATCTGCCCAGCAATATTCACAGTCAGAATGTTGTTCTCCTGCCAGTGATGCTTTTCTTCTTTGTTGGATTTGTGGACTGTTATCAAAGTAATCTGTTGTTAATGTGTCCGGCATTTTATAGTCGGCACTCATACAGCAATTTCTGATTAATCTATTTGCAAAATCTACGTTTACATCAGTCCAGCTTTTTGAACATGCTGTTTTCATATATGTACTTATGTCAAAATAAAACAGGCACAGAAGCGCCTGTTTTTAAATTTATGTACGTGTTACTACAATATCTTCTTTTTTACGGGTTGGGAACATATAACCAGTTTTTTCATGTAACCGACGATTACGTGATGGGTCTTTGAATCCAATACCTTGAATCATTGCTGGTTTATTTTCTAAACCTAGTAGCTCTTGAATCTTTTTAGTTTTAAAACACTGGCAGCAACCTGTGCTATAACCTAACATTGCTGCAGTTAAGTTTACATAACCACTCGCAATACCAATTGCTGTTGCACGGTCTCTTTCAAACACAATCATATCTGCTTCATCTTTGTGTTCCCAACTTTTGCGACTTTTTTCGCTTAAAGTTTCTACTTCAAGTTGTTCAAATACAAAAATTGCATTTGCTAGTGTTTGACTGTTAGTGCTTTCTACCATATTACCATCGGCATCATATGTATGTGTTCCAGTGGCTAGTTCGTGTACAGCTTCAATTGTGTCTCTGTCTGTAATTACATGCAATTTATAGAACGCAATGTTTTGTTTGCTTGGGCAATTTGTTGCAGCATGTACTAGAATATCTAGATCACCTTCAGGAATTTGTCTACTAAGGTCAAAATTTCTCTGACAGTGTTGGCTGCGAATAACTGCTTTTTTAATATCAACTGTTGATAGTGTCATATCAGTCTCCTTGTGATATAACTATTTATGCTATCATATAATTATTTTATCGTTGTAAACAAATTCTGCAATTCTTTCAGGTGCTACACGATAATATAGTAAATCTTGCCAGCGAACAATATGTTTAAATGTTTTAGTATCTGCATATGCCGGCGTTTGCATATACTTTATTATAGGATTGTCAGCTGACATTGTTTGATTTAATCGATCCTTGACACGCTGATCTAAATTTGCTATATCTAATCCTGCAGGATAGTGAACAAATGTTGCATCAGTGTGTGCAGGAACACCCGTTGCTTTTATTTTATCTACTAGTTCATGTAAATCATTAAATATTTCATCTGCATAAAATGCATGATAACTTGTACTTGTGCAAACTAGATATACACTGCGTATATTTTTGCATTGCTTTAAAACTGTAAATAAATTTTCTACAGTTTGATCATAGTTTCCGTTTTGTCTAAAATAATTAAATATCTCTCCGGTTCCATCCATACTAACAGTTAGTTCAACACCAGCAAAATGTTTCCATAATTCTGCTAAATCAAATGATTTAAAACGTATCATACTCATATTAGTATTATAACCAATAGTTAAGTTTTTTGATAATCCTTCATTAATTAATCGTTCTAAAAAACGATAATGCTTTAAATGATATAATGGCTCGCCGCCGCTAAATGTTATGTGACGTACAGTGGGCAATATATTGTTTATAATATCTTCAACTTGTTCGTCATTAACAGTTTGTATAGGACTATCTGCTTTTCCTATATGATCAAATCCATGTTTAAGAAGCATTTCGTGTAGTTCTTGATTTTTAGATCCCAATAATTCAAACTGACTATTACTATCAGACATGCAATGTCTACACAAATAATTACACGTGCGACTAAATTTTAATTCTAAATCAACAATACCTGGCACTGTAGTTTTGGTAAAATCACATCCCCAATCATGTCTAAGACTTTTTTCTCTGTAACTAGTTACACCATTGGCTTCTTTGTATGCACAATCTTCACAGCCAGCTGGAAACTCGCCACGCTGTAGTGTAGCTCTAACTTCTTGCATCGACGAGCAGTTGACTGCCTCACTGGGCAATGTATCACTCATACTGGCTATAGGCTGTTTTTTAATTTTATATCTAAAGCAAGGCGCATATTCACCTTGAAGGAAGTCTAAATGCCCCCATGCATAATTACATTTTAGCATTTTCGTATGTCCTTAATTCTTTTCTCTGACTCCAGAACCATTGTTCTTTGTTTTCCATTTCTTTAATTACGTCATTAAATTCTTGATATCGTCTCATACGTTCTTCAGTTGTGTTATCACCATATGCCCAGTCTCTAGCATTATTATAATATGTTAGATCCTTTTCAATCATGTCGTGTATTTGACCATCTAGTAACATGGGCGTACCACTAAATGACATTATTTTTTCACCAAGGTCATTGTAAACAATTCCTTGTTCGTATAATTGACGTAGTACTTTTATTTGGTGGTTATGATCTTCAAGTGTTTCGGTAGGATAACCTATAATCATTAATATACTACTAGGTATGCTATATTTTTTTAATAAGTTAAAAGTATTCCACATAGCACTGTCAGTGTGCTTTTTGCCCATGTGATATCTAACACTTTCTTTAAAGTGTTCTATACCGATTTCCAAATCTATGCAACCACTTTTTTTAGCCAGTTCAAAGTCAACGTCAAGCGTACTTATTTCACTCCTGACTATCCACTGACTTGTCCATTTAACATCTACATTATCATTGACGAGTGTATTAACTAAACCTCTATATGCTCGCATATTTCCGTTAATAAGACTGTCAGTAAATTTAACATTTGTAATTTTATAGCGTTCTTGAATATATTTTATTTCTTTTGCAACATGTCTGCCGCTTCTATTTGTATAGTTGGGCCATATATCTCTAACATTACAAAAAGTACATCGTTTAACACAACCTCTACTAGCAGTCACATATGCAATACGTTTTTCTGGATCAGCTATTTCATATCTATCCCAGTCAATGTCATCATAATTTGGAAACGGCAAGTCATCCATGTTCATAACTTGATGTTGCATATTCTGACGTTGACCGCTGAGTATTTGTATTAGTGCATACTCTCCATCACCTATAACATAATGGTCACAAAGTCCTGTGTCAAGTAATTTTTGTATATTATACCTGTCAATTGTAGCACCGCCCCAGATTATTTTAACAGTATTAATGTATTCTCGTATTTTTTTTGCTAGTGTAATAGCACAACTTCGACTATATTGACTTAACAAACTTAAACCTACATACTTGGGCTCAAGCTCAATGATTTGTTGTATCCAACGATCAAAAATTTCAGTATTATCATTGACCCAGGCTTCCCATTCTGGGTTTTCCGTATCCCATTCTCTTAAAAAAATATCATCATTATCATGATATAAATCCCAGTGTTGATTTTTTTCTTTAAGATATTCAAATAAGTCAATATTTAAGTCTAATACGTGTGCTGTATATTTGTTGTCTTCGCAAACCTGCTTGAGAACGGCAGGACCCACTGTTGGAGCATCTGGTTCTATTTTTGGTATAATGCAAAAGACAACATCTGTCATACAAGCAGTTCCTCGAGTGTGCCCTCGAAGTTAATTAACAGACCCATTTTCCAAGGTCCAATTAGTTTTCCTGTACAGTGTAAGTTATTACTATTGAACACTACCATATTACCAGGACGCCATTCATACGCTGTGCCAGTTAAACCGTGAAATAATTCCGGAGTGTGATTGTCAAACTCCAAGTAATCATGATAAAATTGTTCGTCGATGGGTTCTTCTGTACAGTCATATACACGTGGATCATTATAAGGACTTAGTGGTACTTTCTTATTACGGTCAAAATTATAATTATTTAAATCTTTTCTGTCACCATACCATGTTTGACCAAAGCCATTATCTGTCCACTGGTCAAATACAATAAAATGCTGTTGTGGCTCCTCAACTTCCAAGTGTATAGGAATGTTTACATTAATCATTTGTGTTGGTTCATCGCTATCAACATGTAAACTATATAAGTTAGTGTGCTTGTATATGTTTCCGCCGCTGCCACGATTTGTACGAAAGTATTGACTTAGTATTGGATCTAAAACTTCGTGCAAATGTTTCCAAGGACTATTAATTTTAATCACATTGGGATTGTTAGGCTTGTGTATTTGTAATTCAGGATTGTCGTCAAAAAAGTTTTTAATATACTTGCAGACGTCAAGTGGTATTACATTTTCAAATGCTTTGTGTTTCATATTTCACCATATAATTGTTTATAAAGAGAGGGGTCATACTTATTTAAATAACGATTGTGGTATTTGTCTAACCTCTCTGTATTATTTAATAAATTTTTCCATGCACGTTTGTCATACTCAGAATTTTTAACAAAGTTTTTAATTAACTTGCTAGCAAACTCATGATCCTGGTTTTGCTCTAGTACCCAGTCAACGAAAGCAGGTGGTGCAATTAACAAACTTTGCCACAGTGGGTCTCTTACCCAATCAACACTTACATCATGTTCGTTTTCGTCTACTAAAAATTCCAGTGTTTTTCCTAGTTTGCTTGCTGTATAAACACTCACAACTGTGTGAAAATTAACATGACTATTAACAATATTTTCCTGATACCAAAGTGCATTTTTATACACCATCTCATAGTATCCACCGATGCGTTGATAGTCATTTATACTGTCATATGCATCTAAACTTACATTTATTTCCACAAAGCGAAAACAATTTAATATTTTTAATAGTTTATCTGATATTGGACGACTGCCATTGGTACTGATTTGCAACCGTATATTTTCATAACTTGCCCCACGCTCTTTAATATAAGATAAAAACGGTGTGAAGTTAGGACTAATTAATGGCTCGCCTCCCAGTAATTTTATGTAACGCAAGTTACTAATATCATAACGATCAAATTTTGTAAAGTCTGGCTCTAGTTTTTTATGTACACGCCATCCCATTGATTGGTCTCGTGTTTGTAATTTACTACTAAATTTGCTATCACACATTCTACATTCAAAATTACATAAATTGTCTATGCTCATTTCAATGTATTCCATATTACGGAAATCAGAACCGCAATCATCAGGACCGATGTCTTCAAATAACGAATTCATCCAATGTCGTAAACTTTGATTACGTTTGTGTCCTTGTAATACTGACTCTTGTTCGTAACACTTGCGACATTCTGTTCTTGGTGTGCCGTCAAGCATGTCTTGACGTAACTGTGTCCAGTACTCGTTGTTGGGATCAAAATTGTCCAAGTTAGGTGCAGACTCTGCTGCACCTTCGTCATACTGAAATCTACAACATGGTTTTATTTGCTCGTTTGGTCTAACACACAAATGTACCCAGGGTAAAACACACCAAGTATTTGTCATCTATCTACATCCACACTAGCAAATCCAATAATACTACGCTTGTGCTCTGTGCTAGTATCTGGCACACGATCGTCACTTAAAAACCAACTACTTGAATGCCAGCGGCGTGTGTCAAATAAAATACATGTTCCTAGTTCCCATTTATAGGCACTGTGCAGTTTTAAATCTAAATATTCTTTAGAGTATTCAGTGTGTGCTGGATTGTATTCTGCAACTTGTGGGTCTAATACTCGATCTGATCTGTAGTTAAAAACTTCGTCATTATCAGTATAACGCATTTCGCCTTTGCGATATAACATTTTACGTGGCACTTCACTAACACGATCATAATTTACTGTGTATGGTTGTTTACAATTCCATTCCATGGGAATAATAATACCAAGCACAAGATAACAATCATGTGTAATAACATCTTTATTGGGTTTCCAACTGTTGGGAAAACTCAAGTAATCAGTATGTAACCCTGCAGGCTCTCCACTGTGGAAATATTCCCAATTCCAATCATAGTCTAATCCCAATTGTTCGTTCCAATGTGTACTGAGCCAACGTTTTGTATCTTTACTTACATTATTGAATCTGTTAAAGTCATTGCGTCCACTGCGTTTAGCATCTGGACTATCCCAAGTCGCACGTGCTTCATCTAAAAACTGAGTGGGGTCAAAACGCAAGTTCCAACCACCATATCGTGGACGATGTTTTTCATAATCACTTAACTGCTTAAATCCGTCTTTCATTAAATTATCCTTCCAAATGCCCACCAACGCTCTTGACAAAAGAAACAATGTTCGCAGTGTACAAAGTTCTGTCCAGTCCATTCACAACTATATGTGTAAGGATACAGCGTGTCAAGCACATCGTATTCTAAATATGCTTGATATACATCACGCTTGTCACTATTTGCCCAGGGTATTACTTGTACACAATTATTTAATTGTTTAATAACAGGCTCGACTTGTTCGTCACGCTCGCTATCTCTTCCTGTTTGATGATCAAATACATCTTCTAAGTCTAATCCATGGTCGTGCGTTTCAAAATATTCCCGCATATCAGCAATCGGTGGGTTACGAGTAAGTCCAATATATACTGCATCCAAGTTGTATTTTTCTACACAGTCTGATTGCATTTGATTGACGCCTGCAACATAAGGATCAGGACTAAACTTATCAACAAAATCAGGCTGGTAATGTCGATGCCATGCATAGGGCTGTCTTCCTGTAAGTTCAGTGACACGATCAATAACTTTTGCTGTACCTGTTTGATACCAATCTTTAAGTTTTGTGTCCATGGTCATAGGAACAACTTCTAAATTAGTATCATGCATTAGTGCATAGTAAAGTAAACTACTATCACATCCACCACTGAGCCTAATGCCTACACGTTTCCAGTTGGGGTTTAAGTATAAATCCATGGAAAAAATTCTCTCATTTTGTCTTCTGGCCAAACGCATTACTTTAAAATTTTTTATTAAGTTTCTTAAATCCATGGAAAAAATTCTCTCATTTTGTCTTCTGGTGCTCTCCAAACAAGAGCGTTTCTATCTAATAATCTTTGTATTTGATCGTCTGTTGGTTTTTGATACTCATACATCAAATGTTCTTTAAAGTTAGTCCAAGCTGGTACAGCATTTTCTAATCGCATTGCTTTAAAATTCTTAATTAAATCACGACGTAAATCCATGGGTACAAATCTAAAATTTAAATAGTCTGGTGTAAATATTTCATTAAATGTAACAAGTGCACGTGGATATTGGTTAGCCCAACGAAAAAAGTCTGCTACACCTAATAGGTTGATGTTGCCAATACACGGCACTAATCTTACATTACACTTACTATTATATAGCTTTAAAAAATTTCTCTCAACTTGATCCCAACGTGCAGGATAGCGTTGAAACTCAAACCATTTCCCTGTGCTATCAATACTAGCCATTATGTCTACATGGTCAAAATTATTAAGTATTTCTAATATACGTGGCTTGACAGATGTGCAATTAGTAATTAGTTCTATGCGTATGTTAGTTTTTTTTGCTGTTACAAGTCTATATAAAAACTCTTCTACTTCAGGCATAATAAAAGGCTCACCACCAGCAAAACGTATTGCTTCTAAACTATTTAAATTAAATATCTTATCTAGTAACGTCTTTGTATCTGTTGTACCATAATCCTTGCCCATAATTTTAGCAATTTGGTCACTGTCGCTTGGACTGCACATTTTACATTGCAAATTACATTTGTTACTTAATCGTAAATCAACATGCTTGATTCTTGGAAATGCTGTATATGTTTGAGAATTATAGTACATATTTTGTTGACGCATACTTGGTGTACCGTTGCGCTCATTTGCCCAACATGTTTCACATGCACTGGGTTTAATTCCACGTTCAGTATCAAACCGAACATCATCAAATTCTTTTTTAAAGTAAAAGTCATCCAAGTTGTCAACGTCATCCCAATCATCTTTATAAAACAAAGAATCCTGTAAACAACACATGCTTACATTTCCTTTATTATAATAAAAACTATTGTACATAAACTGACAATAATTACTTTCGTTCGGCTCGCTCAATTGCATTTAATCCTTTATCTGTGCCACGCTCGTCAAAAATACCTTCAATCAAGTAACGCAGTGGGGTACGCACACCAAACTGATGCCTGCCATTATCATCACTGATCCAACCCACATGTATACTATTACTCTCAGCTAATCCAAAGTCAGCACAAACACGAGTATATAAGTCTTCATAGTTACTCCACCAGTAATCTGTTCCAAAATGTTGCATAGCGTTAACTCCTAGCCACATATCACTAACATTGCAATAGTTGAAATCATTCATAATACTGATAGGCCCTACAGTTTTTTCTCTAGTATAACGTATACCAATACGCTGACTACCCATGCCTAGTGCTTTGCTTAAACTAACGCTTACACTTTTAATAGCAGGATGTGTTACGTCCAGTTCAAAGTTTCTACACTGCCCAAACCAAGCACCATCTATGTGTACAGGAATATCATGTTCTGCACAGTGATTTAAAAGTTTGTCAAAGTCCTTGTGTAAGCCTGTTGTAATACAACTAGGGTAACTTACAATAAAAATATCACCTGGCTGTAGTTCGCTGTAATGATCGACTTGTGCTACCATAAAGTCAGTTAGCCTTCGATGATACTTATATTCACCTTTCATAACTGCAATACTACGACCATACAATTGGTGTAGTTCATCTAATTGGTGTGTTGTGCCATGTATAGCATCACGCCTAGCAAATGTTTCCAAACCTGTATATCTTACTCTAGTGTGCTCGTTAATCCAACGATCAATTTCTTCTAAAAAGGTTTGTGTGTACGCATGTGGATCTTTTGGATATGTTCGCATATCCAAGTTTTGTCTAAACTTAGTAAATTTACTCAAGTACATGGGACGCTGACGTCTTGTACCAAGCATTTCAAAAGTTATATCTTCATACTTGTTAATCATGGTAATAAACTGTTTAATCCTCTTAATAAATTTTTAGACCAAGATAAATGTTGTTCTGGACCCGGATGCGATTTGTCTACACCTTGATCAATATATTCTATTCCAGGATCCCATTTAACTGTAGTGATATCATACATACGACAAAGTACATCTATTTTTCTTAAATAAAATTTATTCATAATAGCAATCTTTTCTGGGTCTAGTACTGGATCGTCTCCATGTATATTAATACACTGTGACCCATCTCCAGCTAATATAGACAGTCTAGTATTTTTCCAAGCAACTGACGCTATAAGAAATTTTGGGTGTTGTTTTTTAGGTGTTACTGCTAGCATATAAACTAAATTATGGTATATACTTGCTATCCCACTTCCTGGAATTCCTAGATTAATAATAGGGATACCAAGTTGTTCTTCAATTAAATTACTAAACCTGTGTTCTTCTTTTACTGACTGTCCAAATGTTATACTGCATCCTGCTGCAATCCCATAATCTTCAGGTATCGGATCAACTGTGCGACTACGGTACCCATAGCGATTACTATAATATTCAATGCCGTCGTTTATATTCATTGAGTCGGTGGGGTTAGGTAAAAAATATTCTATATCCATTTTTCCACAATCGCATCTAGTTTACAAGGACATGCAGCATAGTTACAAACTATAGTGCTAATAGGTAACTCGTAGTCCTCAAATATATTTCCAATAACTCCACCAACACGCTTTGTACATCGTTTAATGTCTCCGTTAGGGTCAACCATAAAACGTTTGAGACCTGCTGTACAAGTGTAGCCTTCAAACCGGTGCATTTCCTTGTCAAGCACAGTCATAAACTTGACTTTCTCTCCATCAAAATGTAAGTTACGAGGTATTTCCCAATCAATACCAAAGTCACGCATACGATGAAAGTAGTTGTTTTGTATCCAATCACGTTGCTCGTCAGTATAGTCAAAGTAACTGTGTCCGTGAATACTTGTACGAGTAAACTTGGGTGTAATTTCAACATTTAATGTTTTAAGACGTTCGTACAAGGCTTTAGCACGTTCAAAGTTGTCAGGTACAATCATAAGGGGTATACTAACGCTTGCTTTGTCTTGCATAATTTTAGCTACTTCATAAAAGTGATCATCATCTGCTTCTTCATAGTGCCAACTTAAAAATACAAATGCACGGCGTGTTTTAAAACTTTCCCAGTAGCGTAATGTACGACTAGCATTTGTTCCAAATTCTACAAAAGTTCTATCGTCACTAATAGTGTCTACAAACTCTTGAAACTTGGGCCACACTGTAGGCTCTCCTCCTAGTACTTCTACGTACAAGTACTTGTTGGTTTGCTTTACACGTTCTAAAAAGTCCAAGTAAGGCTGCCAATCTTCAGGCCAACGATTACTACCGTCTCTATGAAAGTCACTGCAATAGCTGCAATTGTAGTTACACACATTGTGAATAAAAAGTGTAACAATTGCACAGTCCAGATTTTCATTAGTTATTCTCATCAAACAAACTCTTGTATTCTGGAACAATGTCTAGTATATTTTGTCCACGTATTTGGTCTAACTCTCGTGTAATCCAAACAAACTCTTCTAGCCATGTTCTCCCGCTCCAACAATCTTGGTCGCTATAGCTTTCACTTAACATAAATTTTTCTACACTGTCAAGATGTTTAACAAAATGTTTTTTGATATTATCAATATTATCACTTTCTATCATCCAAGTTCGCCATTCACTATACTGACGACTTACTTCTGCTTTAATATCGTCTGGTAACACTTTAATATTATAATACTTGGGACTGTGACACATATGAAAACTTGCTAGTGGTCGCCAACTGTGTACAGGATTAAATTTAGTAAGTCCGCTTTCTTCTACTTTCCATCGCATAAATTCAGGAAAATGAAAAACGTTTAGTGGTGTAATAGTAAATGCAAACCAACATTTAAAATTAATGTCGTCATTTGCTTCAATCTTTTTTAAGTTTTCATACACATGTTCCCATTTAGCAGGTGCACGTTGATAGTCAAATATTTCATTACATGCATCAATACTAGCACCGATTCTTATCTCTTTAAAATGTTTCCAAAGTTCTAACATGCGAGGTGTTACATTTGTTAAATTTGTATTGTACTCAATTTGCATGTCTGCTGCACTGCCGTTGTGTATTAACCTTTCTAAACTGTCAACATGCTCTTCAATAATAAGTGGCTCACCACCAACAATATAAAGTTTTTTAGCATCTTTAGTATAGTCCTCGAAGTTAGTCCAGTACATATTTGATCCTTTAAACCAATCATACTGATCTGTAACCCAACGTCCCTTTTCATTTTTAGTCAATTGTATTTTTTCATGTGTGTCTTTATAATGTGTACGATCATTAAGTTTAACAAAATCGTCAAACCAACTATGACTATCAGTTGGTCCGCACATACGGCATTTTAAATTACAGAAGTTACCATAACGTATATCAAAAAACTCAAGTGCAAAGTCGTCAGTGTTAATTGTTCCGTCTTCTTGTGTAAGTTCAACAGCCGTTTCTGGCGTTAAGTCCCAGTCGTTATACTCCATTTGTCTGCGACTCAAAACACCATTTAACTCTTCTTGTCTACAACGTTCACATTCCGGATGCCATTCTCCACGCAACATAGTAGCACGTACATCACGACTTAGTTCACTGTTACGACTGTCTTGCAAATTATCTTTGCTGGCATTATATGGGGTTCCATCATCGTGTCTAACAATGCCACGGTTTTCTGTATAACTGTTAGCGTTACAACATATTCTAATATCGCCATTGTTACGAATGTTTATACTATTCCATGGCAATGGACAAAATGTACTGCAATCGCTGTGTTTAGGATTATCCATCAAATATACCTTTCATTTCTGGAAACGTCTTTGCAAAACTATTTCCACGCTGTGCATCACACAATGTTAAAAACTCTTGTAGCTCAGGCAAACGATTGCTCCAGTCTTCGCTTTCCATAAAGCTCAGCATACCTTCTAAACGCTTTATGCCGTAATCAGCATTGCGCCAAGTATCGTAATCTACTTTACCTTTGTGCCAAGCAGGTATTGACTTTTCCCAATTGGCTTCCCACCAGGGATAAAACTCCTCGTATTTGCGTCTACACTCTGCTTTAAACCAAGCAGGCAGTACTTTTACATTTAAGTGTGCAGGATGATAGACAAAATGATAATTTACACCACCTGCACCAAATGGCCACATGTTTACTTTATGGAAATTTTGTTCTAGTTTCCATTTAATAAAGTCTGGCAAGTAATATACATTAAGTGCTTGAACTGCACAAGCAACTGTAACTTCTACATTATTACTAGTGTCTTTGTCAAGTATATGAAACACTTCTTCTGTACGCTTCCATTCACTGGGATAGCGTATGTAATCGTTCATATCATGTATGCTATCTACCGAATAGTGAAAACGCACAAGTTTGAATTCTCGCCATAGATCGAATAAATCCTCTCTCCATTCAACTCCATTTGAGTTATAACGTAGTTCGAGATTCTTTGCATGGCCTTGGCGTATGCATTCTTCAAGTATTTCATAATGTTCCTCAATAATTAAACTTTCACCACCTGCAAAATAAATTTGCTTCATGTTTGGTATTTGTTCATAAAACTGATCCCAAAACACAGGATTATTTTTGTGCCAGTTATAACTACTTCCGTTTGTACTGCCCTTATCTACCCACTGCATGGTATCACGTAATGTTTCATTTTGTACTTGTGGTAAAATTTTACTGTGATCTTTAATCCAACCTGAACTATCATGTGGGCTACACATTACACAAGCAAGTTGACATTTGGTGCCAAAACGTAAATCAATGTAAGTTAACTCTGGCGGTACTTCTCCATCTTCAGTGGTATTTTCCAGTAAGCGGTCAACATCAACACGTTCGCTCCAGTATGCAGTTTCCCATTGACGTTTACTTCGGTGCCCTGCACTTTCTTCTTTAAAACATTTTATACAACTTGGTGGTACTTCTCCGTTCATCATTTGCTTGCGTACATTCTTCATATACTTGCTGTTCCAACTACTTTGGAAATCTGTAACATTTAAGTTGTTTGGTCGTCCTTCATCATCTTTAAGTACACCAACCATGCCACCGTATAAACTTTTATCGTTAGTAGGGCCAACACTACTGGCATTAGCAGTGCAGCATACTCGCATACTTCCGTCTGGTCGTGTACTTAAATGTACCCAAGGTAAGATACAAAATGTTGATTTATCCATGTACTATCTCTGTATTTTTAAAGTTGTCATGTGCCCAGTCACGTTCCAAGCACCACCAACATTCACCACATGCTTTTGTAAAGTTTTCTGTATTCCATTGGTCACCTTCACAGCTTCTAGCTAATACTAGCATATCATCAAGTATGCCATGCTGTTCAGCTAACCAAAAAACAATACGCTTGTCTGCATTTCTCCAAGGCTGGTATTGATACATCCAATCAGTCAGACTATCATGACACACTGTTGCACTAGATTCAAATAACACACGATTGTCTAATAAGTCTCTATGTGCTTCGTCACTTTGCTCTACACATTGTAATGGAGGGTTGCGTGTCACACCATTATACTCAATATAATATCTCGACTCAGGATCAGTAACTTCAGCTATTCTTTCACGATGTCTCCAACGTAAAAAGCCACTCACGTTTTCTTGTGCACCTCCATAACTACTAATGTTACGTCCGTCTACAAACTCATGCACCCACCAGTAGTTTGCATCTTCTATCAGTGTATCATTAATAGCAACAGTAGGAAAACGCTCACGCACATAATCAATAATACGCTTTGCATAAGGAACAATGTATACACGCTCGTATTCTGGTATTTGTACTGGATTACTACGTTGTACTGTAAATGGTTCAATAACAGCATCATCTCTGTACTCACTTAGTGTTTTTGCTAGTAAGTATAACATAACTGCACTATCAAAACCACCACTAAGTCTAACCATATTGTGCTTTGCAACACGATTAAAGTATGCTGCACCATATGGTGTATCATATCTAGTATGAAGTTCTGTTTTATTAAACATTTATTCTTTCCCACACATTACTTGGCATGTTTTAAAAGGGTCATGCTCCCAAGTATCTGAAATGCGATCCCATAATTCAATAATGCTATCAACGTCATTTTCTTTTACATTTAAATTTTTATAATCGCTGCCATAAAGATCTTTTAGTGCTTGTACACGTTCTACATCAGTTGATAACCAACAGCAAGGCAAAAAAGTACCATCTAACTCAATAAAAGGTTGCACTAAATGGTTTCCGGCGATGCATTTGGCCAGTATCTTAGATCTACTTTTATCCATTTGTCCCACTCGTCCTCTCTGGATTTAATTGGCAATAATTTATCAACAGTTGTATGATGTATATCTTCAAGATATTTAAAATGTTGATAAATGTGAGACTTTACATCTTCAACATTCCATGCTATATAATTTTCTGGCTTATTGTCTGTAAATGCATGTACAAACTCTACACGATCAAATTTTAATGCACGTGCCTGATCAATTACTGTTCCAACAGTATCTATGTTATATGCAAATACAAGATGTTTCCAAACTAATTGTGCTGAACACACCGACCGTAAATGAATAATTCCATTTACTATACTTATACGATTTGAATTAATGCGATAATTAGCACTGCTAGACAACGTTCCGTCTATACTAAAAATGATATTATCACGTTCATCAAGTATACTACCAAATTTACTCCACCATTCAGGAGTTTGTCCTGTACCGTTAGTGTGCATGAGTATTGATCGAGGACCTTGCTTTTGCCACCAGGATTTCTTTTTTATATAAGAGCACAATTCAAATAATTTACTATAGTAAATGGGGTCTCCCCAATTGCCACATAAAAGAATGTCAGTGCTTCGATCAATAACTTGTTTGTATTTGGTCCAATCAAGTAGATCTCGAGTAGGCCCTGTTTGATATGTTCTAGCACATTCACTACACTGTAACACACATTTATGTGTGAGTCCTAGGTGCAAGTGTCTAATTTTTTTATTTTTAAAACTAGACAAATTGTGCTCCAAACGGATCAAACTCACTTCCACATTTTTGTGCACAAACACCTAGCTTTCCAGATTCAACAGTGTTTTTATGCCAACTCATTTCAATACTATCAAGTAATGGTCCATCCATGACTTGTTCTATTGTGTTAATACGACAGTCAATAGCATCTTTGCCACCAGCTGCATCTATATGATCCCATATTTGTTCTACACGTGGATCTTTGTGCCACCATTTGTACATACGTCCAGCAGTCCAACAGCAAGGCATTAGCAATCCTTCTGCTGTAATAAAGATTTCTTTTTTATCTACAGCTTTACAAATGATATCACACTTGTTATAATACTCTAACATACTTCCGTATGTTTTTTCTATTTCTTTTTGTTTTAGTAGTGCTAAGTTTTGATTGTCAAGTGCTTTAGGCTTTTCAAGTAACTGCGTTTCTTGCCCTTTGCGATTTTGTGCTTGGTGTGTATCTTTACCTCGATTACTTGCTGTAAAGAAGCGGCCGCTCTTTTTGCGTATAAATTTTTCACAGCCCCACTCTTTAGCAAGTGCTTCAGCTTCGTCAACTTGATGTTCGTTGTGTCCAAATATAATATAGTCCCAACGAGCCCTGCCGCCCGCTGCGATAAATGATTTCATACTATGAACCACATTGTCCCATTTAACATTCTGACGATAAAGGTGGTTAGTATCCATAAGCCCATCAACACTGAAAATAACAGCGCCGTTACGACCAAAAGTTCTAGCCAATTCAGTCCACCACGTTTCATCTCTTGCTCCTGCGTTTGTATTCATGCTCAACCACATTGTAGGGTTATGTTCCCTAAAGTATTTGAATATCTCCAATGTGTCGTGTGCAACAATAGGATCACCCAAGTTGCCACACATATACATTGTAGACAATTGCTTTATGAAGTCAATGCTGAATATCTTTTTACAGTCATCTAAAGTTAATTCTGTGTTATTAATGTGACGATTATCTGGCCCACCATTCTCATTACGGTCGCACATAGGACACGCTGCTTGGCAACGCTGTGTGACTTCCAAATGTACCATTTTTATGTTTTTATAGTTATACATTTTATATACTGTCTTTTAGATATTTCTAATATTGTTGTTTCAGGATCGTCTTTCCAAATGACATCTGCGACAGGCAATACTCCGATAGCATTGGTTTTGTCATTAATGTCGTATCCGTTAGCTGACATCCATTCAGCTAGTCCATTAGTTTCTTCTTGTGTATTTGCCAAATAAAAACTAAAATCAGGACCCAGGTATTTTAATGGACGCACAGTATCATCAAATATTATTTCATCACCATCTCTGAATACATCCAATATTGGCTTACCTACTTGACAATAATTTACAAATGCTGTACCTGCTGGCAAGTCGGTTACAAAGTTTTCATAGTCTTCAGTTTCTAACAATTGCCTTTCAATGTTATTTAATGTACACACGATTCTTGGTGCTCGTCGCTGCCAACGTTTGCCCATGTAAAATGATTCAGTGCGATGAATACAAACATTGTAATCATTTAATGCGTCTTGTACAACACGTGGGGCTTTATTAAAAAATTCGGTGCCCTCAATGACTTCACCACGAAGCACTTCAAAATAATGATGCAATTCATTAAATGTTTCTTGACTCATGCCCACGCTTGCATTATGATTGATTACTTTTTGATAATCATTAACTATACTAATGCAGCGATTGAGTTCCTGCACAAGTGCTTCTTCGTCCCAGGGATCTTTTGGAAAGTTATATAAACGCTGTGGTTCACTGCAGCGGTTGTCACGTTCTACATGTTCAGACAACAATTGATACCAGCGGCGTCCAACACTGGTATCTCTAGCACAAAGCTCTAGTGTATATGTGTCACTTTCTCCAAAGTCAAGAGAAAAATTCATTGATCATCCATTAATAGTTTTACGTCCTTTCCAGGTCCGTACTTACTAGGCAAGTCTCCATATTCGTCAATATACCATTCAATTACAGCACGATACCATGCATGACTGTCGTGATGCGCTTGTTTATTAAACTTGTAAATGTTATTGTTAGTTGCTTCCATTGTGCTTATTGCTCGTACGGCTTCAAGCTGAAGTTCTCTAACTGATAGTTTACTTACGTCCAATTAACATAAACCTTTTGTATTTTCCCAGGTCAAGTTCACCTTCATATAACAAAATACTCATATGTGCTATACGTTTAAATTCAAACAAATTGTCAACACAATTTACATGTTCTTTAATTTCTCGAAAATTATTACTTTGTAAAATTAGTAGTTTGCCTTGGGGTATTTTTTCGTACCAATCTTCAAAGTGCTCTATGTGTTCACAACTTGTATTGATAATTGTATCTGGAACAGTGGTTTGTGAACACAGAGATCCATCTGCTCGTTTTACATTGTAAGTATGTGATAAAAAGTCAATATCATGTATATCTAATGTAGCTGCTTGAAACTTCCAACTATCCATTACCCAAGGCTTGTTAAATGTTTTTGCAATATCTACAACACTGGGATCAATGTCAAAAGATCTAACTTTATCTACGACAATGTTACTTTCAAATAACATAGTAGCAAGTGTAGCATACCACCCTGCACACAGGTACGTCATACCCAATGGCATGTTTAGTTTTTCTAATTCTTCAATTATCCAAAGTTTACTTTTTAACTGACCTCTGCTAAAGCAATCAGCATCAATTACTGTGTTGTTTACATAAAAGTTTTTGAATGCTGCAGTAAATCTTGTATCAGTATACTGTTCTAGTAAAGGCCAAAGTTTCCAGTAATTTTTATCTAAACAAATTTTCCTTAAATCGTCAGCATTAAGTAATTTAAAAAGACTGCGTAAATTTTTATTAACAACTGCTTTGCGCACGTCTTCCATATAGTTGTACAAGTCATCAACTTCAAAACAACTCTTACTTTCCAATACTCTAAAAATGCTATGTAAATTTTCTTCGATAACTGCTTTGCGTAACTCGTCATTTTCATCAGCAATTCTAAAAATGCTGCTAAGATCGTGGTCAACTATTATACGGCGTAAATCAGATAATTCAGTAACATCTGGATATAAAAGTTCATATCTGTCTAGTAGCTCGTGTATTTCCAGTGGTAAAATATTTTCTTCTACTTCTAACTTTTCAGCTAAGTTGCTCATCATCTATTGCCTTTTCAAACGTTTCACGTAGCCATTCAAAGTCATTAATTTTTTTAAGGACTTTGGTATCATTACGATAATGTGTACCAAATTCTCTTCCTTGGTTTGCTCCTAAAATTGCAAACTTTCCGTAAGGACGGTCAGAACCACGTGTGCACCAAATATCCAGTCTGTATTGATTGTCTATATTATCACCGTTGGGAATAATACTACTTGCAAGTTTTGTACATTCTCTAAAAGCACTTTTCCAGGTGTCAAAAGGACTTGTATTAAATGCTGTAATATTTGAAATCTGAAACTTGGGAACAAAACTAGCACCAATAGTTGTAGTCATATCAACATTCCATCTCTTGGCTTTTAGTAATGCTTTTCTTGGAAATAATTTTGCACCGCCATATCCGTATACTAGATCATTTATAGGGTTACGACTGCGCCAAGTATATACACAATCTGTTTGTGCTACGTGACCATATTCCATTTTGTTAGCGTCAGGTCTAAAATTAAATCCAAAGTCTTCTTCTAATACAGCATCAGCATCAATTACATAGAAGTTGTTGGTTTCAGCTAGTTCAGCTGCAGCTTTGTGTGCTTCAAAAATACCTTTAACACCCTGTACACGCTTTGCATGTGGTGCATAATATTGTAATATTTCAAAATTTTCATCAGCTTCGGGCTCATGATAGCTGATTTGAATTACATCTAGCATTTATAATTTTCTCCACTCAGAGTATATTCTATTGCCTGTATCCCAACGGCAATCTATTATTCTACATTTATATTTTGTTGCCCAAAAGTAGTTGTCTTCAAATGTCCATGGAAAAAATTTAACATTTTCTACACCTTGCCATGGATGATCTCCTATGCCAGGATTTTGTCTCCATATTATCAATCCATCTTTTTTACATAGACTTGCTGCTTTTTCTACTTGTGCTTCAACATCGTCATATGAGCCAAAGTTTAAACTACCAAGGCACAACACATAGTCCCATTGATTGCCAACACTGTTGAAATCTTCAATACTTACAACTTCATCAGCTGCATCATTAGCTGGGTCGATTCCGTACAAGTTTTCAAAGTGCGGCTTTAGTAAATTGTATCCACAACCTACATCTAGTATACTAGCATTTTTTTCTATTCTGTCAAGAAGTTGCCAACCCGAATATTTAAATTTACTGTAATCAGGTTGCCAACTTTCTTTAAAATAATCAATTAATTTACTCATAGTCCAAGTTCAGGTTTAAACACACTTTCTAATCCTAGTGCACGAGTGTTAAATTCAACAAGTGTTGATAATGCTTCTAGTGTAATAAATGTCATTAACGTGTCACGTTGTGCATCTCCAGCGTCACCCATTAACCATTCATAGTTACCAACTTTTTCTAAAAACACTTGTCGGCTGGTTGGGTTTGCAGCCATGCGCTGCATTGCATCAACTAAATGATCTCGATTTGGATTATCTGCACTTACCCATAATGCTTTTTGTAGACCGTCACGAAAACTTTTAACTAGTTTATATGCATCGTAAAATTCACCACTTGGTGCTACTCCCCAACGCTGTTCAAATAAAATCTCAAATTGAAATCCAGGATAGTTTGGATCATCTGCATGACTGCCATCTGATTGTAAAATACCATGATGGAACCAAACTTCAGCATTTTCGTCACTTGCTACGTGCTTTAAATATGCTGCTGGATTTTCACGAGTACCGTTTAGTTCACCACGTCTGAATGCCAGTCGTCGTTCACCGCCACTCATGCCTTTGACCCAAGTTACATTTTCATTAAAACATGCAACGTATGCATCAACTGTTTGATCCGGACCACACTCTAACATTGTCATTGCAAATGCTTCTGGTACCATACCTGAACCTGCTGCAAATCTAATCTCGTCCATGTCATCGCCAACGGCTTTACCAGCGATAATATTTAAGTTCATAAGACCAATACTTTGATATTGTCTGTAATCGTAATCTACTTCTTCTTGTAGGAAACTTACACCGTTACCTCCGTGTGACACCATAATAACTTTATCGTCGTCACGCATTTCATTGTGCCAAGCGTTAAATCCAGGAATATCACGAGCGCCAGGAATGTGGGTGATTACAATATCTTCGCCGAGATACTTTTCTAGTTCACCTGCCACAATTTCTGCCCATACACTTGTTCCGCCGCCAGGCTTTTGTGGAACAACCATAGTATAATCAGCTTGTGCAGTTGTCGCAATTGCTACCAGTGCAATGCTGACTAATAGCTTTTTCATTAGCTATACTCCAATTTATTTTTGTTTGATATTCCATATACCAAACAGCCTACACTTAATAACATAATTGTTATAAAGATAGGTCTTGCTATTAAACTTTCAATAGTATACAACGATGCCAGTTGTATTGTCAAGTTTTCAATTCGTTCTGCAAGTATAAATGCAACTAATATTGCTGCTCTACTAAATTTAAATCGTTTTGCTAAGACGCCAAATACACTACAAATTACTAGCATTGCATAATCTTCCCATCCGCCTGTATACTGAACACATGCCCAAGTAATAAAAACCAACAATACTGGAAAATAATACTTGTAAGGTACATAAGCAATACGACTTATGTATGGTGTAAAGACTAAACAAAACACGCCAACTATTACAGTTGCCCACATAAATCCATATAATAAACTATCAAAGAAACGATCGTCATATGCTAAATCTGGTGTTCCTAATTCAAATCCCAAATACATAAACAGTGCCATTAGTACTGCAGCAAAACTTGCACCAGGTATACCAAACAACACTGTTGGAATCATGCTAGTTGCTTTTTGTGCATTGTTTGCACCTTCTGGTCCTATAACACCAACAATTTGTCCAGTACCAAATACTTTTTTTCTATGTGCTGCTACGGTTGCACCATATGCCATCCAGTCACTCATTGCACCACCAAGTCCAGGCAATAGCCCAACAAATGCTCCAATAAATCCACCACGTATAGCATCCCATTTGTATTGCCAAACTGCACGAATACCGTCCAGTGTTTGTGTGCGATTATCTTTCATTCTTGCTTTTGTTAGTTGCTTGTTTTTAGTAAATCCTTCTAGCATTTCCGGTATTGCAAATAACCCTGCTACAAACACCATCAACTGCACACCGTCAGCTAGATAGTCCCAGCCAAATGTAAAACGGTCTGCATTAGTATTGGGATCAACGCCAATCATTCCAATAAAAACACCAATTCCAATTGCAATTAAACTTCTAACCCAGTAACGATTACTAATAAATCCAACAGTAGCAAGTGCTAATATAGTAAATGCCCAAAGCTCGGGTATACCTAAAATCATAATTAGGCCAGTATACCAAGGAAGCAATGCAAAGGTAAGTGTTCCCCACAATATTCCGTTTAGTGTGCTAGTAACAATTGCAGAAGTAATAGCATATGTAGCCAATCCTTGTTTGGCAAGTGGATGACCATCTACAACAGTAGCCGCTGCACTGTTAGCACCAGGTATACCCAATAGTACACCAGTGTAAGTATCACCTGTTGTACTGGCTGCCACAACTGCCATACAAAAAATAACACCTAAATAAGGATCTGTAAAGTAACTCATAAAGCCAAACAAGGCTACCAATCCAGTGGTAGCACCTGCGGCTGGAATTATTCCAATTATTAGTCCGTACAACGTACCGGACAATAGTGCTAAAATTTCATTCATATATAAACGGGTCTTGTTTTTTTAATTCTTCTATACGCTTTTTAACTGCTTTACGCTTCTTATATTTTGTATATGGACTTATAATCCATCTCCAAACTCTGGTAAACATACTTGCACTCCATATTTTTCTGTCCAACGCTCGGCGTCCTCTCTTGTGTTAACTAATGGCTCGCCTTTGATATTAAGGCTTGTGTTTAACAACATTGGGCATCCTGTGTCACGATACCATTTTTCTAATAACATTCTTACGTTTCCATTTTCTATTCCAACGGTTTGTATACGACTTGTTCCATCATAGTGTATAATAGCAGGAAACTCGTCTGGCTGTTTACACTTAACAACAAATTGCATAAATGGAGAACTTTTAATTCCGGCTGGCATCTCAAAATATTCTTCAGCATGTTCTTCAAGAATCATTGGTGCAAATGGTCTAAATGCTTCTCGATGTTTAATTTGATTAACACGGTCCTTTACATCTAGTCCCCTAGGATCAGCAAGAATGCTTCTGTGTCCGAGAGCCCTTGGACCGAACTCTGCCCTACCGGCAGCGACGGCTGTGATTTTTTCTCTTTTGAGGTTTGTGATAATGTCTTCAAGTGGGTACTCTCCTTGGATGTTTGTTCCTGTGAAGGCATGTGGCATCTCCATAAATTCTCGTTTGTGTGCTAGTACACAACCAATTGCGCTACCAGCATCGCCAGGATTGGGCATAATCCATACATTATCAAAATATTTAGTTGCTATAGGATTTGCTACACAATTGAGTACACAACCTCCCATTAGTACTAAATTACGACTATCAGTTTTATCTGCTGTAATCATACAGTATCGATCAAATATTTCTTCGTATATACGTTGGGTGGCTGCAGCGATGTCAGCATAGTCTTGTACACTGTTCAAGTCAGGACGCCAATCCATACATCCTCTATGACAGTTACGTTTGAATACTATACATGGATTTTGTAAACTTGGTAACTTATCAATAAAGTCAGCCTTTATAAGTTCATAATACCGGTCTGGATCGCCTATTGCAGCCATGCCCATGAGGATGTATTCGTGTTCCTGTGGCTTTAATCCAATACGTTGTGTCATAGCACTGTACCAAATACCTACACTGTGCGGATAATTTTGACTCCAACGCTTTTTTAGTTTACCTTTTTTCGTGCCTTCCCAAATACTGATAGTATTCCATTCGCCAATGCTGTCTAGTACAAGTACTGCAGCGTCACTAGTTTTAAAAGGATGTGTATAATAACCTGCGGCTGCGTGTGCTAAATGATGACTAGTACTAGTGCTTTTAGGTGCCTTAGGCAAGTATTTGCGCATATATGTAGTAGGTGATTGTTTGCGTAGTAGTGAGTACTGTCCTGCATAAAGTTGCCGTGTCTTTTTTAAGAATGTATTTTCATAAAAATAAATTTTATCAGGGTGCCCGTATTCCAATGCTTCTTTTATTAAATCTTTGTGTAAATTTTTGTCATTCTTTATGCGGCTATAGCGTTCACTGTGTGCTGCAAACTCTAATCCATTGTCGTTAAAAACTGCAAGACTAGCATCATGACTCATGCCAGTCCAACCCCAAGTAATCATATTTTCTCCTAATTAAGTACTACTATAATAGCATAAATATTTATAAATGTAAAGGGAAAAAGAATTGATTATATATGTTGACATCGATGGAACAATCTGTAGTGAGTTGTTTATTAGGCCTAAAAAACAAAAACATTATGAAGCTGCACAACCTTTCCACGACAGAATTGAAAAAATAAACTCACTATATGATGCTGGACATGAAATACATTACTGGACTGCACGTGGTGCTACTAGTAAAGTAGACTGGCGTGAACTAACTGAACGCCAACTAGCGGATTGGGGTTGTAAATATCACCATTTACATGTAGGCAATAAGCCGCATTTTGACATGTACATTTGTGATAAAAGTTTTAACAGTGAACACTGGTTTACTCAAAATTTGTATGAACAAATTCCTCAGCCGGAAACTCGCTAATCAATCTTTCAAAAATATATATAAATCCCAGTTCATGATAACTTTTCATTAACAGTGGTAGTTCACTTTCCTTGTACGCTATCATCAAGTCAACACTTTGACTAATACGACCATCTGGATTAAATGTAATGCACATTGTACGTGCACCAGTTCGATTGGCTATATCAATATACGCATAACTACTAGCTGTGTTACCACTGGCTGTTACAAAGATAATTAGATCACGCTCGTCAACACGTGGTACTTGCAAGTCCTCGCTGTGATATGCTTCGTGTCCGCTTTGTACAAGACGCTGCATAAACATTTTACATGCTAGTCCAACACGCCCTTTAGCAACAAATACAATTTTACGTGCCATTTTAATTTGATTTAAAATAGCTTGCTGCTTGGCTGGATCATATAGATTAACATAGTCTGCCCATACTGTGTCAAAGTTACTCATTGATAGCCTCGTATAAATGCTGTATACTGTACAAGAATAAAAACTTATTTAAATCGTCACTAACATTAAGCGGTGCCATGCTCAACCAAATACAGCCTACGCCCAGTTCAATTTTCTTTTTATTGTTTTTATATGTGTTGCTATCACAAAAGATATCTCTTCTAAAAGGATCGTCTAAATTAACATTAATAGTGTACTCATTGTCATTTGACAAAATTTTAAAGTCTTTTACAACACTGTTGTTTAAATGTAGGCTGTGATAAAATTTGCATATGTCATAAAAAACATCAGTAACTTCTCCTGCACGATGATCAATGTAATATATTCCACTATCGTACACAATAATGTTATCCAAGTTTAAATCACCGTGGCACTGACCAGACACTCCATTATTAAGTAGATTCCAATCAATACTTTCTAATACACGAATAGGGTCTACTAAAACGCCGTTAATTTTTATTGGACGACTAAACTCAGGATAATTCTTAATCATTTTATCAAAACGCTCGTATGTTTTAGTCTGCCACATATTTTTCGCAGACACTGGTCCGTGATTTTTAATACAATAAGACCACAAACTGTTTAAATTATCAAATAAATCAACAAAATCTTGACCACTAACGTTTGTTTTTCCTTTGATAAATTTATAGCTTAATCCATTGTCAGTAAACAACACTGGGTGTGGATGTGGGAACGTTTGATTTTTTGTTAAACTATCAACTAATGAATCAGTTTCAGACTTAAACAATTTAATGACACGATCATTGACATAGTAAATTTCCTGATGCGTTTTGTCTAATAAATCAAAATCATCTACAAATTGGTTCTGTGTTACATTTAAACTTTCTGTGTTTCCAACATCATACCAATCTTCCAAGTCTTGATGAACCAGGCTGTCAAGTTTTTTATATATTAAATAATCATTACGTGTAGCATCTATATTATGCAATGCATCATACCACATTTGAGAATCTTTAACGTATCCAATTCCAGCAAACGCTTTGTTATTAACAGTATCATAGTATTCCATGTTTTTTGGTTGACTAAAGAATGCTGTGTTTTCAGTAACAACGGGTATTTGTGTAGTCCAATTATCACAACTGTTTAGATAAAACGGAATATTACTATCAAACACACGCTTGGGTATTTGTCTTAAACTTGCAAACTGGCTTTCTTCCCAGTCAACAATATTAATAAATTTTATATTTTCATATTGACAATGCTCTATATACTGTTTAATATAACCCCCATTGTGACCAAGCATTATATAAATTGTTTCAGCATCGGGATAACTATCAATAATATGACTAAGCACAGCCTTTTTGCCAACACGAACAAGTGCTTTATGAAACTTACTATAACTGCTACTACGTGATCCAGGACCACTGCATGGAATAATAACGTTATACGCCATCTATTAACCTTTGCATATTCTCTTCATAGTCATCATTGAATATAATTTTGCTACCTGCTACTAACCGTATGTTAGGAGCATTTTCCCAGCGTTTGAGTGTCTCATAAGTTACACCACCATCTACTGTAACATAACGTTCAGTGTCTGTCAATGTTTCTAAATTGTAAAACGCTGTTTGTACTTTAATGCCAGGGTTGTATGCCATTAACAGGAAGTCGTCTACATCTAGTCGTTCGCATATACTGTCTATTTGTGCAATAGTATGGAAAGGTTTAAATGCAAGTTTTAATCTGGTGTCTCTACTTAAAAAATCTACACATTGTTGCTCACTATGAAAACTTTCGTAGTGTGCGTAAATTACATCTGCACTACTAGCTAATATGTCATTCCAAGCATTGCTGTTACTCTGTATCATTGCATGTACATCAATGTGTCCTGCAAAATGCTTACGAGCTTCGTCAATAGTTTCTGGATGTGTACCCAAACGTGGTACAAACTGGCCATCCATGAAGTCCATGTGTAAGCTCATATCGTATTTTGTATTACAATCTAATGCTACATATGTGTCACGTATACGTGGCCAACTGTCGCAAATATAACTAAGACTAAGTTGCATATTTTCTTAACCTTTCTACCATTTCCGGTGTCCATTCATACCATTCATATCTCCATTGATCAGTCAACAGTGTTTTAAAACTTTGTAATAAGTTTTCCTCAGATGTTTTTCCTTTAAAATCATATATAGTATAATTTTGATCTTGCAAAAACATCATGACAGTTGATTCCGGTATTTTAAACGGATTGTGTTTTGTAATTGGTTTTTGCCAGTCTGTTATGTTAGCATGTAGTGCACGTCTGTCAGGATCATCAAGCATCCATTGTTTAAAATATTTTCCAAATTTCTGTGCGCCTGTTCCATCAAAAGCATGCCAGTAGTCAGTTGCAGTTAAGAATCCTCTAATAAATGTCAAGCCTTGACAAAGTGCAAGTGGAGTCACGTCAAATCCTTCAAAATGTTGTACATGACTTTTCTCACCGTTTAGTTGATTATAGAACGCTGCTCTTAATAGTCCATGTGCAAGTTCCCACATTGTGGCACCTAAATGTATATCCCAGCGAATTCTCAATACAACACTGTTTTCTGTTAAACTATTAAAAAGCTCTAAATTGTCACTGTAAGCATTACAAAAATGAAGAAACTGGTTCATTGCTTGTGGTGTTTTTCCTAATCCTTGTGGTAATACATGACTTTTAAATTTAAAGTGTTCTTGCCAACTGTTGGCTTCATCATATGGATCAGGATAACTAAAGTTTACACTATCAGCAAAGTTCCAAACACGCCGTTGATAGGCTTCCCATTTATCTTTTTTAATGGGAATTTTACCACGCATTGTTGGAAGTTTATGTTTATCATTGCCAAATGAAATATCTCTAAACATTTCGTCACTGACTTCTCTAGCTTTTTGCCAGCGGCTGTATAACTCATCACTTACATGATCAACTCCATGTATTTTTGGAAAAAACGGATCAGGATCCAAACCAGCAATAGTATGATCTTCTCCTTCAAAATACCTATCGCTGGAATCGTATTCACCTGTTACACAACATATGTGTAATTCAGGACGATTATCTGGATGATGTCCTAAACGTTCAAGGTTATAACGGTTTTTATTTGTAACAGTACTACGATTATCCAATGTATAACGTATCTGATCTGGCACATTTCTAACCCAGGTTCGTGTAGAAACACCACGTGGTGATCCTACAAGCACAATTACAAACTTGTCAACTTTAAGTTTTAATTCATTAGTTGTATAAGTCATAATTTTCCCCGTGTTCTAACCATGCCCAATATTGATCATATGATGTTTTATGTATAAGATTTTCATTATGATCGTTAATTAATGTATAATCTTTTTGATAATTTTTTTGAAATTTATCTAGCATTGCTGGGTTTTGAATAATAATTTCATGAACACTTTCTTCCAAGTAAGGATGATTTTTTAATACACAATGAAATGGATCGCCTGGAGGCCAAACGTCAATTTTATCATAAACGTCATTCCATTTATTACTAGCTTCTGCAAGTAAATTTACTTCATTTAACAATTTATTTTCAATTGGATGTGTAGGGAATCGACAAGTTAAAAGATCTGAATATATAATACAATCAACACGAGATTGGCCGATAATATCAGCTTGATTTACCCATGGCCACGTGTTAAAATCAAGTACTTGATCAACAATAGATGTTCCCAATTGGAAGTATCCACTAGGATGTCCAGATATACGAGTTCCTAACCAGTGTGAATTAAATTTGTAAACTTTGCAAAATCTAACAAGTGGGTGTGTTAATAAAGTCCAAACAATTGTATCGTCAAGTACCTGTGGAGTTACAACGTAGTCGTCATCATCCAAATGACGTCTTAAAAATTCATGTTCGCTACTACTACATAATATTAAGTATGCAATGTTTGTAGTTTTATTAAGCACATATAATGGATAGTTGTGCAGCTCTTGCCACAGTTTTCGATCATCATAATACAAATTAGCATATGTTCTAATATTAATATCATTCTCAAAATCAGCTGAACAGTCATGCATACGTGGTTCTAATTCACGGCATTTGTTTAAAAACGATGGTAATGAATTAAAGATCATCAACTACCTCTGGATCAAAAATAAAGAGTTCATTAACACGAGCTTCATCCCAATCATAAAAATGCCAACGATGTAAATCTCTTGTTGTTTCTGTGCCACGTCGAAACATACAAAATGCAGGATATTGCCATCTCCAATGATTGGCTATTGGAATTAATGTAAATTGCTCTTCAATAAAAAATTTATGTATTAACCTTTCTGGAGTACGTTTCCATATACCATATCCATCATCTATTCTTCCTGCAACTTTTGCAACAGGGTTTGGTATTTTTGGATATTTTTCCACAGGATCATCAAATACCCATTTTCTAAAATTTCTAGCATAATGAGAAAATCCAGTAGGATCAAAAACAAACCAGTAATCAACACTGTCAACCAAACCTTTTAATACTTCAGTGCCGCCGTGTGTTGTAGTACTATACCCAACTGCTGGATATAAATCTATTAAGTTTCCTTCGTGCTCAACAAAATTATGTAAACTGTCTTTAAGTGGATCTTCATATCTATGTACATCTGAAATTTGTCCGGTTGTTCCAAGCATAAAGCAGCCCAATGCACTCCATAAATTAAAACGAGATTCAATGTTTTCTCTATGCATTTTTTGTATATCGTAACGTGTTTTAAAAATTAAACTATTCCTACTTAAACCATCAAAATATTCTCTATTATCATAGAAAACCCATTCCATAACCGCATGTTGACTTAACCAAAGTAAGCTATTTTCTTTAATATACTGTATATCATAGTTTTCAAATTCTGGACGATTGCGCATCCATGCTTTAAGATCAGTGGTATAGAGATGACTCAGTTCATATGGGTCATACCAACAAATTGTTATATTGTTAGCAAAAATAAATTTGTCATAGATATACCTTTCAACTAAATCTTTTTTAACTGGTATTTTACCATAAATTCTATCATCTCCAGAGCAATCATCAAAAAATGTTTTTTCAGCAAGATGATAAGCATCTAAAAGATCCATGTTACGTAATTTTGTATCACTTACTGGTAAGCCAATTCTTAAAGGATCAAATCTGTCAGTTGCTAACAAATGTCTATCTATGGTATCATGTGTCCATATGACAAAAAAGCAATCAATTGGTTTTTTAGGGTGTAATTTTTTTGCTTCCAAATAAATCGAAAGACTTTCTTTTTCCCAGAGTTCAGTGCCAAGATACCTGGGCTGTCCATAAAAAATAATACATACCCTGTCAACATTTGTATCAATGTATGTTTTTACTCTTTCATTAAAGTGAAATAGGTCAGCTTTTGCATATTCCTCGTTGGCTTTATGCATTGCTTTTTTTGTTTTTTCATCCATCATTAAGTACCGTTTTAATATATTTATTAACTAAATCAGCAACCTTTTCATGGCCATGTCTATCTAAATGTAACATACGATCCAAGGCATACAATTCACGATCTGGTATACTATCATATACACTAAAGTTTACACAATTGTCTGGATACAAGATAGTATCATTAATAGGAACAATTTTGTTTTCTACATTTTTTTCTGTTAAACTGTCCCAGGAAAATATGACATGAGGAATTTTTAAAGCATTGAGTTTATATTTTATACCAGCAATAATATGCTCAAAAGTTTTTTGTGTTATGTGATTTCCCTCATCATGAGCCAATGAATAATGAACAACTGCCATTGCCATTAATTCTTGCATTTGGTTTTGAGGCATTAACTCAAGTTTTTTACGATAAAAATCTGGTTCTACATATTGATTCTTTTCTATTTCATTTAACCAAATTGGTCTCTTTTGATGATCAACATCAAATATCTTATTCTGACTGCTTTCGTTAATCCAATTATCAAAAAGTTGATATATCATTCTATATCGTTGTGTCCAACTGTAGCAAAATCTTAAAAAAGTCCAATCTGTTGGCAATTGCCAATCCATGCCATCAAATTCATTTGTCAAATGATAATCACTATTGTTATCAAAGTACTGTTTACTACTATATAAAATATACTGATAATTTTCGTGGTAGTTTTCCCACTGACAATCAAGTAACAAATCGTGTTCAATATTTTTGCTTGTTGTTATAGTAGTTCTAGTTGAATATGTTATTTGAAATAAAACTAAATCAGGTTTATGTTGTTCAATTAATCGTTCGTATATGCTAGCATGGAAGGCCAAACTAGTACCAGGCACACTGGCATTAACAACCCGACAATTTAGTCGTTCGCTTATTAAACGTGGCCATGAAAATCTGGGATGAATAGGAACACTGGTGTCATTTACGTTTGCATCATTGTGGTTTCCGCTAGCACTAAAGCTACATCCTATTACTAGTATTGTTTTATTTTCCAACTACCTCAAACTCCGGTGTACAAAATATTAGTTTACCACCCTGATCAATCCAGTCTTTCATAATCTTATTAACAAATAATTCTTTAAAATGAAAGGGGAACACTAGGAAGTAATCTGCATCCGCTTTTGCATCGTCTTCGTGTACAATAGGAATACTAGTTCCTACAAGATATTTACCAATTTTATCTGGATGTATTTCTGCAGCACCAGTAATCCACTCTTCGTCTAAACCATAATACTGCATAATAGTGTTACCTTTGGTGCTAGCACCCATGATATAAATTTTCTTACCAGCATATGTTTCACGTGCCATAAACTCTTTTGTTACATCACGATTGTGTTCGATATTTGCTGCCCACTGGTCGATGACTTCACTGTTAATGTTTTCAGGATATTCAATACTACCAGTTTTACGATGTCTAATATACAGCTGATAGCTGCCCCCATTGATGTCGTTTTCACGTACATCAAATATTTCCAAGCCGTGTCTTTCCATAAGGTTAACTAAACTTTTGTAAGTATAATACTCGATATGTTCATGAATAACATTTCCTAAATCATTTGAATCTAGCATTGGTTTTGCAGTCATAAGTTGACAAAGCCACACGCCGTCTTTACGTAATATTTGTTTAACATCATTTACAAAGCTGTTGGGGTCGTCCAAGTCATAAAACATAGCAACAGTGGTAACAATTTTTGCTTTACGACTTCCCACTGTTTTACGCCAGTTATCCAAGTTAAAAAAATCGCCAATCATAATATCACATTTTTTCTTTAGTTGCTTGTGTATATTTTCTGCTGGGTCACAGCCAACACGTGTAACCATTTTTTTATTATAAAAACTTAACAACGTTCCATCATTGGCACCAATATCTAGCACAATATCATCTTGTTTTAGTTTTACTTCTGCACTAACGTCTTGGACAATACTCTTTAAATTATCCACAATTTTTTTGTTTAAACTTGACAAGTACCAGTAATTTTTATATAAGTCTTCTTCTCTAACTGTATGACTTAATTGTATCAAATCACACTCTTCACAATGCATTAGTGTAAGTGGCGCACTACCAATATCTGTATGTGCTCCTGGCATAAATGCATTAATTTTTAATTCTCCCATATCAAAAACAGTTTTTGATAATTCACTACCGCAACTTCTGCAGTTTGTTACATGTTTTACGTTTGCCATTATTTTACTCCACTTATGTATTGTTTTGGCATAATCTCGATAGCACTCACCATTGGGGTGCCAATTGTCCAATGCTTTGCCGTAATTTCTACGCATCATTGACAAATATATTCCTGGTACATTAACCAGATTCCAGTTATTAGCTGGCAACTCTGTACGATTCCAATTACTGTCAGGTACCTGGACTAATTGTATAACTCTACATCCCAGGGTTTGCAAATACAGTTGCAAATGATTCATATAGCTATATAAGTTTATAACTTCTTCTTCATGATTGTGTATATGCTCAAAATAAAATGTTTTTATATCGTTTTCACTAACTTTTCCCAGTGCATTACGAATTCGATCTCGCCAAGTTCTATCAATTATCTCGCCTGGTAGATATGTTGGATTTAAATCTTTACGTTCTATTTCAGCATAGTTTTCTATTTTAGTATGTCTATGAATGTGTGTCCAAGATATAACTACTAAATCTCCGGGCTGATAGTCAGGATATTTAAGTGCATAATGATAAATTTGTTTGTTACTAAATCCTGATATACCACAGTTATCTAATTCTAAATTTTCCAATCTTGCTAACACTGCAGGCCATGAATCTTCAGGATTTTCTAATGCTTCTCCTAGTGTTAGACTACAACCAAACGCAACTAGTTTATTCATTCAATATCCTTTACATAACTTATATCTGGATATGTATAACTTCCTGCACAGTCGTCATTATACTCGGGAAGTTTAGCAAAATTATCTAAACCCATTTGTGCTGATTCTGGCGTCATAAAATAATGCCAACCCAAATGTGTTATATTATCTTCTTCATATGGTATGCTCATGTCTCTGCCATCATGTACTGCACGTTGTGCCCACTGATAAAAACTCCAGTTGTTTGTTAGTATCATGCCTCCACGTATTGTACTTAATATCTTTTTAAATTGAAAACTTAAACAAGTCGTTGTTTGCGGTTGCCAGCAATTTTTAGTAAAACGTGCAGCACTATCAATAACATTTGTGCCGCCAATACTATATGCACCGCTCCATTCTATATTTTTAAATTCTATATCAAGCCCCAAATGTTTGGCTTGCATTGCTACACTTACATATGTGTTTTTAGGAAGAACTATACTTGTTACGTTATTCCTATATTTTTCCCAGTACAAACTCAAGTATATCGCATGTGAACAACAATCTGTTGCAACTGCCCAGGGTGCACCAGTATACTTGGCTATAGTATTTTCAAACTCGTGTACTGTATCAAATGGGTTTGCCATTTTCATCTACCTTTACTATGGGAGGATCGCTGTCATGCCAGCGTTTAGTTAATAAACTTACAAATTTAAAATCTGTTAGTGCAATAAACGTATGCGCAGTTCCAATTGGTATACGTATACTATCGCCGACTTCTAATACACATTCGTATATCTTGTCACTGTATTCTTTAAACATACAGCGTCCTTCAACTACTGTCATATATTCATTAAAATGTGGATGATAGTGATAACCACGTGCATCGCCTTGCTTTGTAATCATCAGGTTCCACTCAACAATGTTTTCGTCAGGATAAAAGCTACGTATTGTGCCTCTGTGGTCTTCAAAAATTTCTGCTTCTAGTAAGTGACAGTTTTTCATACAAGTTCAATCCTGACAATTTTTCGTGTTTTTAGTATTCTCTGCCAGTCATATGAATCTCTGTTAACAATATTTCCCAGTGGTATTCTACCAATGGTTGCATCAGAGCCGTCCTTCTCATAACTACTTAGCCACGATTGAAAACTGTTGCTGTTATAAAATCCTTGTGTGTCTGTTAATGGGTCTATTTCAAATGCCCAACCGACTACACTGTCAATATTTGTAACATCATACGCTGTTGGATCATCGTTGTCAATCCATGCTTCACGATAATCTTTACCTAGTATACGTTTTGCTAACCACATGTCATGACGCTTGGTAGTAAACAAATTATTGTACTTTTCGTCCCAGTGAAATCTTAGTTTACTGCGATCTTCAAAAACAAAATCCTGATCCCAGTAAATGTAATTTCCCCATATCCATTCGTCATGTCTGGGTCTAGGATATGTGCTTTCAGTTTCATGTACAAGTTTGTTTAATTTCCAAATTAATCCAGGATATTGACTAATACTTGGATCAACTTGAACTGCAGCAATTGCTTCACTGTTGTCAATATGATAGGGCACTTGATGACTTGTACTAACAACCCATCTGTGTATTATATTCATCTGATGTTGTATATCAAATCGGTCAGTATAATCATAGTCATCAATGTTAATTTTAAATTCACTGGGTATGTTACAGCCCAGTACTTCTGGTATCATACCAATACCTTCTAATAAATTTTTGAGCTTTTCACGAAACATTTCTTCGTGGTCTGGACCTCCACCTGTAAGCTGTGCGTGTTCTGTTTCAGCAAGTTCAAAGTCAACAACATTATTGGCCCACCAAGCGACAAACTCGTTGTCTATTAAATCAACGTCAAAGTTGCTATCATCATCTAAATGTATTTTAAAAATCATAAACGCATACCTTCAAAAACAGTTTTGACAAGACGATCGTTTTCATCATTTAACATTTTAAAAAACTCAAATGGTAGTCCATGTGCTTCGCAAAACTGTTGACTTGCTAATACATCTTTTGGTAAACAAGCACCACCATATCCACGAAGTTCTGGCTTGACATCCAAGTATTCGTCTGGCATATTGTTGTTTGTTAAAAATGCTTCTTTTACTTTATCATAGTCTATGTTTAAACTTTGACACATTTCATAAAACACATTAGCAAATACCACACGTGTTGCATTAAATGTGTTATGATAGTATTTCATCATTTCAGCTTCACTAGGACAAACACGCATTTGACTTTTAGGTAAGTCTCCGTGACTGCGTACTACTGTATAGTAATGGTTTACATTTTCTGTACCAACAAGTAGTAATTTATGATCAAAAATAAAATCATATTCTGCACTACGCTCTTTTAAAAATTCTGGCACAAACACAATTCTATCACTGTAAAGATCAATTAAACTTTGTGTTGTTCCAGGTGTAACTGTGCTTTTGATAGCAATAACGCCGTTATAATTTGCATTTAACAATTGCTCTACTACGTCTTGAACAATATTAGTATCGCAGCTACCATCAGAATTACTTGGTGTTGGAACACAAATGTAACAAATTTCCGTATTAAGCACATTTGAAATATCTGTATGCATTGCAGTATCGTGCACATGTACTGAATATCCACTGCGTTCAAAACCCGCACGGCAGGCTTTTCCAACAACCCCTAAACCAATAATTCCTATATCCATTACTTTACCACGTGTCTAACTGTTTTATCAACTCTGTACATATAAGGATTGTTATTATTTTCAAAAAACACATCAACTTGATGTCGCAAAGTTGGATTAAATCCATAGTCATCAAAAATAATATGACGCTGTGTTCGATCATAAAAGTTTTTTAATACATGCATTGTGGGTTGAACTAGATCAACATCTATCCTTAATAAACTAATGTTACTTGGTCCATTTTCAGGTATAGTATCTTCCACTTTACCTTTAATGAATTCTACCTCGCCCTGATAGTTTACACTACTAATATTTTCTTTAACATCATCTAGGCTAGAATAACACCATGTTGTGCCGCTTCCGTCATCATAATGTCCTGCCTCAACAAACCACTCTTTCATATTTTTGTTTTCTTTTCCGTCCCAATGGTATACGTCAGAATCATCAGGAACAGGAACACCGTTATATGTATCATACATCCAAATTTTACGTTTATCATTTAAATAATTTAACGTGTCCATTATTAATCTACATGACCCGCCCATATACACTCCACATTCAACAATATCACCAGTTATATTATTTTTAACAATATTCTCTACTGTTTTAACAAGGTCATACAATGCATCTACACCTGTAACTGTATATGGAATATTATCATAAATTATATCTTTAATCCACTGGTCTTGTGGAAGTAAATCAACCAAGTCAGATAACGCTTCTTGATTGGATTTAATTAGATTTTCGTTACGTGTTTTTTTACTAATTCTCATTATTTTTCCATTTTACACTACACCCAAAACTAGGATTGGGTGCCCAATTAATTGGTTTGTTGGTTAGTGTTAAATCTAACGCATGTCGTAAACTACTACCATTTGGTACCATGTTGTTACTGGTATGACTGGGATCAAGTTCACCGTGATACACAATAATTCCATTTTTATCAGTTACATAAAATTCAGGTGTACACACAGCACCATATGCAACAGCAATGCTCTGGTCTTCATCAAAAATATAAGGACACTGTAAATCCCACTTTTCCACAAACGCTGGCATGTGCTCTGGTGCATCTTCAGGATTGCTATCATCAGTTTCAGGACTTGCATCATTGCTGTTTACTGCAACAATATTTACATCATGTTTATAATCTTTTACCAACTTACTGATTGCTGGCATTCTAAATAACACATAAGGACAATGATTACAAATAATCATTATTAGGTTTACCTGTCCTTCAACTGCAGGATAAAAAGCCTGTTTACCCAGCATACTATCGCTTGTTTTTAATACCATAACATATCCTTGTAAAATTTGTTTAAATATTCTTGAAAATATTTGTTTGTTTTTCTATTTTTATCTAACTGCTCTAACAGTCTATCGTAGTTAACACATTTACTTATTTTAAAATCTTTATCCCACTGCTTGGGCAACTTACTGTTTTGATAGTTTATATCTTCATATCTTACAGTGTGAAATTTTGGATATTTTTCACCAAGTTCGGCTAATTTTGCTGCCATATCACACATAAGGTTAATCCATCCTATTACATCGTTATCACAAAAATCTATCTTAATATCGTTTTTATCTATTTTAGGAGAATCATATACGTTATATTGTTTTGTTTGCTCCAAGAACAATCTACTTAGTATCCAGTCTTGTATTTCTCTAAGCAAAATTCTGCAGTCTGTAACATTATTATACATAAAGTCTACCACGCCGTGTTCGTCCCATTCGTTCCAGGGAAAATATCTATACACTGTTTGATAGTTTTTTAATTGCTGTTTGTATGACTCTGAAGAGACATCTTCTACAGTAACCATAAGTGCATTACCATGGGTGTCATCCAACTTTAATTCATTTATTAATAGTCCTGAATATGCAGTACTACCTGATCTAGGAAATGTTAAGATAAAGATGTTATGCATTCAGTAAGACCTTGTTTTAAACTAGTAAACTCGAATTCTCCTACATGCTTGATTAATTTTGTTATATCAGGTGCACGCCGTGGAGTACTTCCAGCTGGACTGTCATGTAATTTAAGACTGTCTAGATCGATTTCCATGAGTTGCATAATTGTGTGTGCTACTTCAAGTATACTTACTTCACGGTCAGAACCGATGTTAAACGTTTCTCTAGGATATTTTATAGCTTCTTGTGTTAGTTTTACAGCATCATCAATGTAGCAGAAACTTCTAGTATCAGTGTGTCCATATAAGACTGCTGACCCTTGATGTAATCTTTCAATAAATTCTGGAATAAAATGGTTTTGTTGTCCTGGGCCATATATATTATGAAAACGTAATATAGTATAGTCAGTGTCATTTTGTATACTATGACTTATAACAGCACTTTCCATTGCTATTTTTCCTGCAGCATAACACCAACGTGGATTAGTTATGTCTTCAATACATAGAGGAACGTCTTCAGATGTAGGCACATCAGCCCAGCCAAGATTAACTGTGCCAGCATATTCTTCGCTACTTCCTGCGTATACAAAATGTGCATGTGGATAGCGTTTAAGCAAGTTCATTGTTGGTGTAACAATACTATCTATAACACTAAATGGTGTACTGTAAAAGTTTTTAGTACTGTTAAATGCTGCTAAGTGTATAACTGTATCAATGTCATCAGGTAGTACGTCACATTGCTTTGCAACAGACAAATCTAAATTGTAGTCTGAGTTCATTCTATCTACTGTAACGCAGTCTATTTGTTTTCTTAAGTGTGATCCAATAAAACCATTTGCACCTGTTAATAACGTTGCCATTTGTATTCTCTTATATTTTCTATACCTGTAATTTCTTGCAACCTATCAATTATCACATTGATGTTTGTGTTAAGTAATTTGACTTTTTGCTCAAATGTTAACAATTTTTTCATTGTTACTTCAGCTGGGTTATCTAATATTTGATGTATATCAGATTTCATGTTTTCATAAGTTAGTGTCTTTACATCTTCAGGCAATGTAAACTTTGTAAACTTATCCCAAATGTTTTTATAGAACTGATAGTCTTCTTCTAGTATAGTAATACTACTATACACAGGTTGTTGCTCGTTGTCAATAATATTAAACACTTTACTAGTTCTTGCAAATATAAAACTTAAAAAATGATCTAGTATGTCTTGTCTGTATATAAAAACAACATGTGCATGTTCTTGCCACCATTCTACAGGCTTTTTATATATTTCAATCTCATCCGTAAATAACTTACCGCACCATGGTGTTGTTTGTGATGCAAGTTGCTCGGCTGTCCAATTGGGATAATTTTCCGGATTAAAGTCAGCAACATAATTGAGCTTTAATGTTTCAAGTATTGTCGTTTGTAGCCAACTACTGCCACATCTGGCAGGGCTCATAATTAAATAATTCATTTAAATATCTCTATTAGTCTATTGAGTTCTGCATCTCGATAAGTTGTAAAGTAATGTTGATAGTTATGTTCTAATATTTCTGACATGCGTTGAGAGTACTCGCTGTTCCAATCAATGTTATCTTTAATCCAATCTATAACGTTTACTGCCGCTTGTGCTCGCTCGTTATAGGTTGGTAACTCATCATATCCTTCGTCCCAAAATTCATCAAATGTACGGAAGCCATGTCGTTTCAGTTCTGCTAAAAATCTTCTGTCACCAAATATAATAAAAGGCTTTTTAAGTACAATTGATTTTGCAATCTTTTCATCAATATAAGGCTTTAAATCGTTGCAGTTATATTCACTAATAACATGCATCCAACAGTTTTTATATATTTGATCAAAGTCCAACAGTGCTTGCTTGCCATATATTTCTGGATCATGTTCTTTGTCCCAATAAGGATCTCGACACTGTGGTAGTTTTATTTCCAGTGTTTCGCCAAACATATTTCTTATTTCAGTACGCAAAAATTCAACAGGATCACCGAATGCATCGTTTTCATCATAAGCATGAAATGTATAGTGAGCAAAGTCTTCATTTAAAAGACCTGCTTTAAGCATGTAATAATATGCAACAATTCTATGATCTCGTGGACGACGGTTTAACCACAAAAATAATTTATCATGTTTGGTGCTTAGTTCAATGTTGAGTTTTTTTACTTCAGTGTATATACTAAAACTATAATTCCACTGATGTATAGGAAAATCATCATGTTGCTTTACATTGTCAGTATTAAGTGGGCCACTGAAACTAGTGTGCTCTAAAATTCCCAGCTCTTTTAATTGTGGATAAATCCAATTGTAAATGTCATATGTGTGTATACAACCAGTGTTGATTTCCTCATCAATTTCGTCCTCACGTCTGGTTGCCCAGAAGTCCTGCATTAAAAATACTAGCTTTGTTCTTCCAGCACGGATATCATCTAAATGTGTTTCAATATGTGGACGTATATTTTTAAAAACAGTTTTTTGACTAAAAACATTATCATAACTGTTGGGCATTGAAAAGTCTGTGTTGAGAATAAAAACACTTCTATCAATAACATCAGTAAGCACAGATGTCATAAACCCTGGCTTGTCATGCAAATCCTGGATCCAGTTAGTACTATCTGTTAATATTTTCATTTCCAGTGATCCTGGAATTCTGGGATGTAATTAAAAATACTTTGGTTTCTTACAAGATCAAGTTTGTCAGTTTCTTCAATAAACTTGTCCCACATTGCAGGATCACGTTGGGTGTTCATGACATGTTCTACTAAACTTACAATATTGTCTTTTTGCCATTTTTCAACACCTGGCCCTTCCATACCTTCAGTAAGTCTTTGGTATCCCAGTTGTTTGATTTCTTCTGGCAAGTGTATTGCATCCATGTATAGAGGCTGATTAACTTGAATCATAAACGGTAGTTTAAACCATTCGAACGGAAGTGTTTGTGTCCACTTAAATAGCTCTCCTAGATTTAACCAAGTTAAACTACTTAACGTACTGTGTATTTGCAGTATAAGTCGGTCTTGACCTATCTCTTTTTGCCATTCAGTAATTTTATCCAAGTTACGTAAAAATTTACTCCACTTTCCTGGATATCTAACATACTCGTTTACACCTTCAACTCCGTCACAACTAATGTTAGCTGCAACATGTTTAAACTCACGCCATAAGTCAAAGTTTTTATCTTGCAATGCTAACAAGTTTGTATTAAATTGTAAACTTACTTCATGTGCACGGCCACTATCAACAATACGTTGTAATATTTCATAGTACTTCTCATTAAACAATGGTTCTCCACCAAGCATGTTAAGATGTTTAACTGTTGGAATAATTTTTTCTAACAAACGTTCAAACTCAGGACTGTTGTACCACTCAAAGTCAACATCATCAACACGTGTGTTCCAGTAGTTTAGTTCAGGATGATTAACAATATCTTTAGCCCAGAGATTACTACTCCATGGATTGCACATACGACACTGGATATTACATTTATTGCCCAGTGTCATTTCCAAATATTCAATACTTAAATCTTGTTTAAAAGGACCATCTGATGTTTCTAAAAAGTAATTGTTCCAACTGTTACGATAACTGTCACCGCCACCATCTTCTAACACCCAACAACGATTACAAAAGTCATGTCGCACATTGTTTTCAATATCTTTTCTAAGTTCTATGTGTGCTTGACCGCCTAGTAGTTCATCAACTGTTTCAGCATCTTTAACATTTTTCCATTTCCAGCCTGGCCACTTTTCATGATGAAAGTTATAGTTACAG
>Ga0255759_10000327_pt1 | contig 42419 bp, 45 predicted proteins | sample 101ome_20_FD_179959 | JGI IMG/M metagenome (GOLD analysis project Ga0255759, IMG submission 179959) | Coastal salt marsh microbial communities from the Groves Creek Marsh, Skidaway Island, Georgia - 101404AT metaG (version 2) | ecosystem: Environmental > Aquatic > Marine > Intertidal zone >... | reverse complement strand
AATCCCAGTCAATTCCCTCATGTAACGCTGAACCTGGAATATCTTCAACACCCTCCATTAATTGAATAAGGAAGTTTTCATCTCCGGGGCGCACTGGCGCAAATCCCACACCACAATTTCCCATAACCGCAGTTGTCACACCATGCCAGCTTGAAGGAGTGAGATATGGATCCCAGGACACTTGTCCATCATAGTGAGTATGAATATCAACCCAGCCAGGCGTTACCAAATTTCCTTTTGCATCAAGCTCTTCTTTGCCTGCACTCTCTATCTTTCCAACTGATGTAATTTTTCCATCATCAATGGCAATATCACCAAAAAATGGTTTTTTTCCAGATCCATCTAAAATCTTGCCATTTCGTATAACAAGATCATGTAAATTATTTGCTTCCATAAGTTTTAATATAGTGTTTATTTTGCTATTAAGCAGTTGTATTTATATCTATTGGCATAATATATGTCAATACCTTATGCTGACTAAGTATCTATATGTTTATGTAAATGTGAATGAAAATTTACAATGGCTTTTTCAAAGTATCCAAAAGTTAAATGATCATTAGCCTTTGAGCTTAAAGTTTCTTGAATTGCCTTGGCTGCTTCTCGATCTTCATCCTGACCCGTGTCACCGACAAATTTTGCATCCTTCATAGCGTCTTCTTTGGACAGCTTCCCTTTCTTATTGCTCTTATTTATTAAGGTATAAATTACCCATTTTGATCGAGATGGACTGATGGGCTCTAAAATTACTAAATTTGTATGCTTAGATAAAACAGAGATACTTGCATTGGGAAACAAGCTATACACCGATGTGATTGTTCCATCTATAACCCTGCTAGCTGGGTCAACTTCTCTTAATTTCTCAATACGTCTAAAGGGGAAGATAACTCGGGAATTTTGACCATAGTTTTCTACAACATTGATGTTATCTAATCCGTATGGAAAAAATGTATCTTTATGAAGGGTTTTTATATGATAACCCTCAAGCAAAGTCTCATGCAGTATTTTCCAATTTGCCTCATCTTCAATCTCTGACTGATTAATCAAAGCTTGATCATCAGCAAAGTAATCCAGAGCTTCGTCTAAAAAGTTTTTTGAAATCTCTCCATCCTGACAAACATAAACTATGCCTCCTATTTCAGCAGCATTGACCGGTTTGAGTCCATGCTCTAATGGATCAATGCCTGGAAACCCATCAGATCCTGGAATATTTCTATTTTCACCTTTTAAACCATAGGTCCAACCGTGATAGGGGCAAACAAATGATTTTTTACAACCACTTCCGGAAGCAACTTGCATGCCTCTGTGCCTGCAGGCGTTAATAAATGCATTAACCTCACCCTCTTCATCCCTAGTTACAAGAATAGGAGTGCCGGCAGCAATTCTTGAAACATATGAGCCCTTTTCTGGAAGTGCACTTGATGGACAAAATGGCACTGGCTGAGATCTAAGTAATTTTATTTCTTTATCAAACCTCTCTTGATCTACGTAATTTTTTACAGGCTCTTTCCAGACTTCGCTGCCTAAGTCAGTTGTTTTGTTGTCTATGTGTGAGAAGATGCGTTCAATAATTTGGCTATCATCAAGCAGCAATGGGGTTGGACTTGCGAGGGAGTAGTGATTTGATTGGCTCATTTAAGATAATTATTACATATTCGTATGAAATGTAGATTTTAGAGTGATGAAATATTTCTTTTTAACATTCATACAGTCATTTGCAAGGCAACAAATTTAAGTTAAATGTCAAGAATAGAGAAGTTTTAGATTTTTGGTGAACAGAAGGATGCCTGTTCACTAACTGTTAACCTGTAAGAAATTTAAAAATGCTGTGAGAATGGTGCCCAGAGGTGGAATCGAACCACCGACACAAGGATTTTCAGTCCTTTGCTCTACCGACTGAGCTATCTGGGCAATTAAGGAAAAAGAATTATAACTGAACTGTGCTTGGTGGAGAATAGTTACTAGGAATATAAATATTAATGGATGTATTTCACAGATTTTTAAATTTACTCTAAACTAAATAAATGGCAATCCAACATGTCAGCCCGGATACAGATATAGATCTAATTCTAGATATCATTGAGCGTGATGCAGCGGTCGTCATTGATAATGTATTAACCAAAAAAGATCTTGATGACATTAAAAATGAGCTAAGCCCATATCTTAAAAATGATATAGAGGGCGATAATGAGTTCACTGGATTTCAAACAAAAAGAGTTGGAGCCCTTATGGCAAGATCACCTAAGTGTCGTGAGTTGGCTCTCAATTCAACAATAAATGCTTTATCAGCAAAATTTTTAGAACCCCACTGTGATGGATACCAACTCCATTTCACGTCTGCAATATCTATCGGACCAGATGAAACGCCTCAAATACTTCATAGAGATCGAGGAGTATGGGGAGGATATGTGCCGAGGAAAATAGAAACTCAATTGAGTACTGTGTGGGCCATAACAGATTTCACGAAAGAAAATGGTGCGACTCAAGTTGTGCCAGGTTCACACAAATGGGATAAAGAGAGAATGCCCCTGGATGAAGAAATTGAGAATGCTGAAATGAGCGCAGGTTCAGTATTTATTTATACTGGATCTGTAATGCATGGCGGTGGGGCTAATCAAACGTCAGAAAATAGACTCGGTGTTTTTTTGCACTATGCTCCAAATTGGCTAAGACAAGAAGAAAATCAATACCTCTCTTGCCCTCCCTCAATAGCGAGAGAACTAGAGCCTGAACTTCGAGATCTAATGGGCTACTCCCAAGGCGGTTACGTTTTAGGATTCTTTACCGACCCAACAGATACTGAGGGAAAATTTGAATCTGTATCACCCAAGAAACTCTTTGGAGAAGACATTGATAGGTTTAAAATTGCTTCATCTGAGGAGCTGGTTAAAAGCTCTACCAAAAAAAATTAAGAGCATTTTAATTAACTAAGATATTTTTTTCATGACGGAACAACTAAAACTTTATCCTGCAATTCAGCCCTATGATACTGGTTTTATTGTTGCAGGTGAGCATGAAATTTATTATGAGCAATGTGGCAATCCAAATGGAAAACCGGCTGTTTTTTTGCATGGTGGTCCTGGTGGTGGTGGAAGTGAATCTGTTAGAAGATTCTTTAATCCCGATGCCTATAGGATCATTGTGTTTGATCAAAGAGGATGTGGCAGAAGCAAGCCTCATGCCTGTTTAACAAATAATACAACCTGGGATCTGGTAGAGGATATTGAATCCTTGAAACAAAAATTAGGTATAAATAAATGGCTAGTTTTTGGAGGTTCTTGGGGAAGCACTTTAGCACTAGCTTACGCTCAAACTCACCCACATTCAGTTAGTGAGATGGTCCTACGTGGAATTTTTATGTTGAGGAAAAAAGAACTTGATTGGTTCTATCAAGATGGAGCCAGTAGAATTTTTCCTGAGGCATGGAAAAATTTTATTAACCAAATCGATGAATCAAAAAGAGATAATTTAATGCAGGCCTATCACGATATTTTTGTAGGGTCAGATCAATCAAAAAGCTTAGATGCTGCTATTGCTTGGTCTAAGTGGGAGGCTGCTTGCAGCAGCATAAATTATTCTCCTGAAAGAGTTGAAGAATTCTCAAATCCAGAATTTGCCTTGGCTTTTGCGCTCATTGAAAATCATTACTTTATGAATGCAGGTTTTTTAAATGATGAAAACCAATTATTGGATGGTGTAGAAAAAATTAGATCGATTCCAGCCGTTATTGTGCAAGGTAGATATGACATTGTTTGTCCGGCTGGTACAGCCTATGAACTTTCAGAGCGATGGCCAGAGGCTTCATTGGTTATTGCGCCCTTTTCTGGTCACTCAGCTTTTGAAAAAGAAATTATCCATGAACTAATTTTGGCTACCAACCAATTTGGTGGCGTGGATAGTTAAATGCAGTCATATGTTCTGCATCTTGAATGCTCTAAGACAGGGGCTGTATATTCAGCAAATCAAATTCATAATCTTTCAGAAGATGGAATGCCTTTGTTAGTGAGATATGATCTTGATAGAATCAAACAGGAGCTTTCCAAAGATAGTTGGTGCGTGGGATCAGCGCCAGGTTTTTGGCGATATCAAGCATTACTCCCTGTCTCAAATCCTGCTTCAAAAATCTCTCTGGGAGAGGTTATAACTCCTTTAATTCCTCTAAAAGAAAGCTCAAAACTATTAGGCGGAAAACCTGAAAATATTATTGTAAAAGATGAAGGCAGACTTCCAACTGGGTCTTTCAAAGCTAGAGGCTTAGCCCTTGCTGTTTCTATGGCACATCAATTTAAGCTTAAACACTTGGCAATACCTACCAATGGAAATGCTGGGGCTGCATTAGCGGCTTATGCAAGACAAGCAAATATCAAAGCAACGGTTTTTTGCCCCGATGATACACCCAAGGTAAATGTTCAAGAAATTCAGCTTCAGGGAGCAGATACATATCTTGTCAATGGACTGATTAATGATTGTGGAAAAATAGTACTTGAAGGAAGAGAGAAAGCAGGTTGGTTTGACGTCTCTACACTTAAAGAACCATATAGAATTGAAGGCAAAAAAACTATGGGCTTTGAACTTGCAGAACAAATGAATTGGACTTTACCAGACGCAATCTTTTACCCGACAGGCGGGGGCACAGGACTCATCGGAATGTGGAAAGCATTTGCAGAGCTAAAAGAGCTTGGATGGCTTACAGGCAAACTTCCCAAAATGATTGCCATTCAATCCACAGGGTGCGCACCAATTGTTAATGCCTTTAATCAAGGTTTAGAGCATGCTCCTTTATGGGATAACGCTCAAACCGTTGCGTCAGGTATTAGGGTGCCAGCGGCCATTGGTGATTTTTTGATACTTGATGCTATTCGCCAATCACATGGCTGTGCTCTTGCCGTTGAAGATGAGCACATTATCAATACGAGAGACATGATCTCCAAGGAAGATGGGTTATTGCTCTGTCCTGAAGGCGCTGCAACAGCAGCTGGATATCAAATAGCTCTTGAGAAAAAAATAATAAATAAAGATGAAAAAGTTTTGCTCTTTAATTGTGCTTCTGGATTGAAGTATCCTATGCCTGATTCAAATCAAACTATGAATAAGAACTCTGTGATTGAATATAGCCAATTTACTTAACAGCTCTTAGCCCTTTCCAGAATTAATATACCTCAGATCACCAAAAGCTAAATGCATCTGCATTTCATCATGAGCGTCATAATTATGAATTTTCTTTAAATCATTTCCTGGAATATTTGTATACTTCATAACAGCATTTCTAGCTGCTACTAATAATGGATTTTTCATGTGATAAATCTTTCCTTGCATCATTGAAAGTCTTTGTATTTTTTTGGTACGCTGGCTTCTTACAAAATCATAAGCTTGTTGAGCAATTGACAGGTTCGCAATGTTTTCTTTGCAAGCCATTGCAAATGAATAAGAATCTTCAATTGCCATGCAAGCACCTTGACCTAAAAATGGAACCATTGGGTGAGCAGCATCACCAAGCAAAGTTATATTTTTAGCAATCATAGATTTCAAAGGTGGTCGGATATATATACCCCATTTGTATAAAGGCATTGAATCTTCAAGTGCTGGAAATATTTTAGAGTCATAAATAGAGAAATCATCCTGTAAATCTTTAACTGAGCCCTCTTCTTTCCATGATTCTTTAAATTGATAATCTTCTTTCTTAACTGCAACAAAACTAACATCTCCTTCTTTATTGATTGGATAACTAACGATATGACTGTCAGGGCCAAGTGCAAAATGGATTTTCTGAAGGTTGGATTTACCTATCCCCCTCCAGGCACTATAGCCACTATATTTAGGATCTTGATTAGCTGCAAAAAAAGTATCTCGGATTGATGATCGTATGCCATCGCATGCTGCTAAGTGCTTAAGGGTGTATTTATTTTCATTGGTAAATGTAACTTCACATTTAGCTACATCAAACCTGGCAAAATCATGATGATGAAAAATCTCCCCACCTAGATTTATGTATCGAGAATACAGAAGTGACATTAATGTTTGTCGACGTGTTGTTAAGACCTCTGGTGTTGTGAATGAGGATATTTCCATTTGCGGCCCTTGAATTGAAGCCGCAGAATGAACGAATGATTGATTCTTCAAATGATTATAAATCTCTAGTCTATCTAGCAGGCGCAATGCATTCGAAGATAGGCTAATTGCAGCACCATGCGAAGTTTCTTCTGGCATCTTTTCAAAGATAATTGCTGGAATACCCTGTTCTAAAAGAGCGCATCCAAGTGTTAGGCCTGCTATTCCTCCCCCTATAATTCCAATATGATTTCTATAATCGCTCATTTAATGATTTTCCTTGACTTAAAGCATGCTCTAAGTTGTATAGTGATTTATAGATATTACTATTTAAATCACTTGAGGAGATAAAATGAGTACAAATAAACAAATTACTTCTACTGTAACTGATGCTGGAAAACTAGAAATAGCCATTACTGAGTCTGAGCGTCCTGTTCCGGGTGATGATGAGGTTCTAATTCAAGTAGAAGCGACTCCCATTAACCCCTCTGATTTGGGTTTATTAATTGGGCCGGGTGATATCAATACACTCAAAGCTGAAGACTCAAAAATCATAATGGATGTTCCAGAAGCAATTATGAGCGCCATGAAACCAAGACTCAATAAACCAATGCCAGTTGGTAACGAAGGCTCTGGAGTAGTTATCGAAGCTGGAGCAAATGCACAAGAATTACTAGGCAAGGTTGTAAGCGTTGTTGGGGGCGGAATGTATTCTCAATATAGATGTCTACCTGCAGCTAGCTGCATGGTCATGAATGAAGGAACTGAGCCTCGAGATTGCGCATCAAGCTTTGTAAATCCTCTCACTGCTCTTGGCATGGTTGAAACAATGAAAATGGAAGGACACACAGCTCTTGTCCATACAGCTGCAGCCTCTAATTTAGGTCAAATGCTTGTAAAAATATGCGTAGATGATGGGGTTCAGCTCGTAAATATTGTTCGCAAGCAAGAACATGTTGATCTGTTGAAATCTCTGGGTGCAGAGTTTGTTTGTAACTCATCTGATGATGACTTTATGGAGCAATTAACATCAGCTATCACTGAAACAAAAGCGACTCTTGCCTTTGATGCGACTGGAGGTGGAGAGTTAGCTGGAAAAATACTGACTTGTATGGAAGTTGCAGCAAGAAAAAATGCGACAGAATATAGCCCGTATGGGTCTACAGATCATAAACAAGTGTATATATATGGAGCACTCAATCAGTCAGGTATTACGCTACCAAATAATAGAAGCTTTGGAATGTATTGGGGGATTGGGGGATTTTTGTTAACGCCGTTTCTAGGTAAAGTTGGCTTTGAAAAAGTTAACGAGCTTCAGGCTCGAGTTGCAAACGAAATCAAAACTACTTTTGCGAGTCAATATACCCAAGAAGTCTCTCTTGAAAAAGCGCTAACACTTGAGTCTTTAATGGTATATGCAAAACAAGCCACAGGAGAAAAATACTTAATCAACCCGAGCTTGTAATGGACAATGTTTGATCTAACAAAAAAGGGAGCTTTTGCTCCCCTTTTTCTATTAATCTCTTTTGATGACAACTAAATCAATGCTAGCGCCATCATAATCAATGTAACTATAGAACCAAGCCATAATAATGTTCTAACTAAAGCAACTCCAGCAATGTAGGCCACAACATGTCCAACTCTTAGGATCAACCACCAAAAAGCCAACCCTGTCACATCAACAGATAATTGCATTGATAGTAATGCTAATGCCAGAAATGCTGGAAGACTTTCCTGAAGATTTGTGCTTGCTCTCATTGCTCTTCCGCCCATGACTGAGACATCATTAGACATTGACTCATCTCGATTTGAAGCAAACCAAGGGAAATGTTTTAGATTAAATACTGTTGGAATAATCCAAATCTGAACAATAGCAAGCAACAAAGCATAAACAATATAAGTGGCCATATATTTCTCCAAAAATTTTTTAAATAAGTTTACAGGATTGTGATAATCCCTTCAAAAAAAATTACACTGCTGCCAGAAATATAAACCCTATCATTTGCTAATCTGCAATTTAATCTGCCTCCTCGTTTAGAGAGTTGATGTGCTTCAAGCTCCTCTTTGTTCAATTGGTTAGCCCAATAAGGGGTCAACATCGTATGTGCTGATCCTGTTACAGGATCCTCTTCAATGCCAGCTTCTGGATAAAAACACCTTGAAACAAAGTCTGCCTCATCTCCAGGAGCAGATATTACAAGACCCCTGGCATCTAATCTTTTAAGAAGCGAGAAATTAGGCTGCATGTTTTCGATTTGTTTTTGATTTTTAAGTACTGCTAAATAATCATCTTTGCCCCTAAGTAACATTGATGGCTGAATGCCCAATATTTCAAAAAATAATGAGTCTGATTCAATCGCAGCAGGTTGATCGCTGGGAAAATTGAGACAAAGCCCGGACTCAACTTGTGTGATTTTTAAAACTCCGCTTTTAGAATTAAGATTAATTTCCTTTCGAGCTAGATCAGGATAGTAATCAAAAAGTATTCGAGCGCTTGCCAAAGTTGCATGGCCGCAAAGATCCACTTCAACAGATGGAGTAAACCACCTGATCGAAATAGGACTTTCATTGATGCTAACAAAAGCTGTTTCGGATAAATTATTTTCTGCAGCTATTGATTGCATGACCTCGTCTTTGAGTTGTGACTCTAGGATGACAACTGCAGCAGGATTGCCTGAAAATAATTTATCGGCAAAAGCATCAACTTGATACATTTTCAATTTCATAAAGTTATTTTACCTAATGGAGCTTTCAAGGCTAGAATGAATAAAAAGGATCAATTTGAGCCCAAATAAACTAACAATTAAAACAAAATTAGCTTTTGGGGTGGGCGCCACAGGCGAAGGTGCAACCAATTGGATTTTTGCAGGTCTGACCTTCTTTTTTTATAATCAAGTCCTTGGTCTATCTGGGTCACTGACAGGCTTGGCAGTTTTAATTGCTATCATTTTTGATGCTGTTTCTGATCCTATTATGGGGTCTATTTCAGATCGATTTATATCTAAGCTAGGACGCAGGCATCCCTTCATGTTCGCTGCGCCTTTCCCTACAGTCATAGCAATTTATCTAATGTTTTTTCCGCCAGATGGGTTATCTGAGTATGGTCTCTTTGGCTGGCTAATTTTTTCAACTATCTTACTGCGACTAAGTATTACATTGTTTGCAGTGCCTCATTTGGCTTTAGGAGCTGAACTATCTGACGATTATTTTGAGCGCAGCCGAGTCATGAGCTACAACAATCTTTTTGGATATATGGGTGTCATTATCATGCATATTTTTGTATGGTTTTTAATCTTTCCTTACTTTGCAGAAGAAAAAATTGGACAGCTTTATCAAGAGTCCTATACCCCCATTGCGATTTTTAGCATGGTGCTAATTTCACTTTGCATTCTCTCTTCAGCTTATTTTACTAAAAATAGAATTCCTTATTTAAAGCAACCATCTAGAAATGAATCTCACATAAAAATTACAGATTTATTTAAAGATATATATGGCGCTATTACTAATAGAAACTATGCTCGTCTGCTTGTTGGTATGTTTTTTCTTTCTATGCTCATCGGTACTCATGAAACATTGGGTATTTATATGGGAACATTTTTTTGGGAATTATCTCCAATACAAATTGGGTGGCTAATCATAAATAATATTATCGGCTATGCCTTTGGATTCATCCTGACAGCAAGACTTCATCAAAGATTTGATAAACCTATTGTGATTGTTGCAACAGTTCTTGGTCTAACTATTTTTTGGTCTGCATCAGCTAATATTGCTCTGTTAGGCTTTGCTCCAGAACGAGGCTCATGGGAATTGGTTCTGATGATCATTTGCTTAGGCTCTTTTGCATCAGCATGCGGCTCTATATTGCATATAAGTGTCATGTCAGCATTAGCAGATATAGCAGATGAACATGAGCTAAATACAGGCATTCGACAGGAAGGTGTTTTTTATGCAGCTCGAGCTTTCTTTAGCAAAACATCAAATGGTATTGGTCATGTCATAGCCGGGATAGCGCTTGATTTTATTGCATTCCCGGAGAATGCTGTGCCGGGAGAAATACCTGAAGACATAATCTTTAATTTAGGATTAATTGATGGTCCCTTTGCAATGATTTGGGGGCTAATTGCTGTTTTCTTCTACGCCAGATATAAAATTACCAAGGTGTCTCATGCCGCAATCAAGGAACAACTTTCAATCAAGAACTCTTAAAATTTTCCCCTCGTAAACCTCATGCGTATTGAATAAACTCTAATCAAAGCCACAAGGGTAAGAACGGTCTGAGTAAAGATAGAAATTAATAGTGTGTTAGTCCAACTCCAATTATCAATCGTGAGCCACAGCAAAAAGGTTTGCAGGGGGAAATTGATAATCATCCCCATCATCACGACAATGACACTTTCTCTAAAGGCAGTTTTTTCAGTTTTATTCATTTCTATCTCAGTTTAAGTAAGTAGTTTGTAATTACATTTTTTCATGGTTTCTATTGATAAAAAAGAGTTGATCATTTTAATCAGGCTCTTCTCTAATAAAGGGATCTGCAATGAGGAAGAAATATCCTTTTGTTCATGTCTTCCTCTGCCATTTACATAATCATTCATTTTAAACATTGGTAAATCTTGTTTATTTAATAGATCTGCCATGCGTGCGTGAAATTTTTTTTGGTCTGCGTGAAAGTCTTCAACATTAATAATAATTGAGTTAGGCACTTCTTCTGACATCCTAAAGTAAGAATCATTCTTTTGATTCCACATAGCGATGCAATTTTCATAATCCTCAATAGAAAACTGAACAAAGCTCTCTAAAGACAAATCTTTAATTTTTGGATAATGATCATAATATGGTTCTCTGTACATGGCTTGAATCCATGAATAAGGATTGCGCATACAGAAAATAAATAGGCAGTTTTGAACTTCAAATTTTGACCACTCATCTTTTTTAGGAGCAAGTCTGTGCTTCCAACCTAAAAAATCATAATGCTGAAATTTCAAATTGAAATTTTTGCCTGCAAAATAACCTATGGCATTGGTGCCGCTATGTCGCTCACCAAAAACTTTGATTGAATTAATCTTCAAATGTTACTGCTGTCCCATATGCGATAACCTCTGAGGCTGCTGCTGCTATGGTTGATGTTTCATATCTAAAATTTACTACAGCATCTGCGCCCATCTCTTCAGCATTTGATACCATCCTTTCCATAGCCTCTTTTCTTGCTTGCGTTAATAATATTGAATAGCTTTTAAGTTCACCCCCAACTATATTTTTCAATGTTGCTAAGATATCAGTACCTAGGTGGCGAGCTCGAACAGTGCTGCCCATAACTATCCCAAGGTAAGAATCAATTTGTTTTTTTTCTATCGATGGTGTGCTGGTTACTAGCATGGCTTGCTCCAAAAATTTGATATGATTAAGTAAAGTATATGGATAATATAAAACAAGAATTAGTTGAAACAAAATTTGCCATTGGGGCAGTGGTGAAACATCGTTTCCTAGATTTTCGTGGGGTCATATTTGATGTGGACCCAGAATTTAATAACACAGAAGAATGGTATCAATCGATACCAGCTTCAATTCGTCCAAGAAAAAACCAACCCTATTACCATCTCTTTGCTGAAAATGGCCATATCTTTTATGTTGCCTATGTATCTGAGCAGAATTTAATTGATGATCCCTCAGAAGAATTGCCAAAACATCCTGAGATTAAGAATTTATTTTCTCATTTTGAGGATGGGAGATTTGTACCTCTCTCAAGAGCTGTTAACTAATCTATTCCTTAAAAGCTAATTGCAGAGAAGTTATAAAAACCTCCATCGCCTCTTTTAAGTCTTCCAAACCTAAGAAAGTTGGAGCTAATCTAATATTAGAGTTTTCTGGATCATGAAAGTGCGGATAGGTAGATCCAGCAGGAGTTATCAAAACTCCAGCTTCTTCACATAACGCTATAACCCTTTTAGCAATGGGTTTTTTAGTATTGTAAGAAATAAAGTATCCCCCAGTTGGTTTCTTGTAACTGCCTATTTCAGAGTTTAAAGAGTCTAAGGCTCTAAAAGCTACTTCAAATTTTGGTTTGACTAAATCTGCATGCTTGCTCATATGATTTAAAACATCAGTCTTATTTTGAAGAAAGCCAAGGTGGCGCATCTGATTTACTTTATCTGAGCAAACAATCATAGAGGCTCTTTGTCTAACCAGGAGATTAAAAAGCTTTGTGCCAGCTGCTGCAAAAGATAATCCCCCGCCGCCAAATGTGACCTTTGAAAAAGAACAAAATATTGCTGTTTGATCTAGGACATCACACTTCTTAGCTAGCTCCCATGATGGGGTTTGATCAATGGTTGGTCCAAAGTCATGCAATAGGTATGCATGATCTAAAATAAATAGAAATTCACTAGAGTAAGCCTTGCCCGCTTCCATTATCATAGACATATTTTTATCTGAATAAATATCGCCAGTTGGATTAGAGTGCCGGGGAACACATATGATTCCTTTTATGTTCTCATGATCTGCAAGCAATGCTTTGAATGTATCAATATCAATTCCAGATCCGGTCAATGGAACTGGTAACATTTCTATTCCAAAATCATCCAGCAATCTGAAATGCCTATCAAAGCCTGGGACGGGACAAATAAATTTCAAATTTTCTTGTTCTCTCCATGCCTTTTCTAAACCGAAAAGATAGTTTGCAAGAATGAGTTGATAGATAAGAAGCAAGCTTGATTGCTCTCCAACCAAAGTATTGTCCACGGGTGCCGATAGTAATTCACTTCCAAGCTTTCTTGCTTCTGGTATTCCCAGAGGATCGCCGTAATTTCGAACATCTACCCCGCTTTGGCTTTCAGCAGGAACTATCATGCTCAAAAGATCATTTGAAAGATCTAGTTGATCAGAGCCTGGTTTGCCGCGGGTTAAGTCAATCTTCAGCTTTTTAGATTTTAAAGCGGCAAATTTAGATTCCAGAGATTCATCCATAGTATCATTGGGTATTTAAGTAAATATATTTTATAGGATAAATTTGTAAGTGGCATATATATGGATTCTTTTGATAGTGATAATCCTGTTATTGGGGTTTCTGATCTATCTAAATATTAAGGATGGCTCACAAAGCTCTGATTCTAAAGATTCTCTGAGAGACTTAGATAAAGCTGTAGAAAGACAAGAAGCAACATTATTTGATCTCACAAAAGATATTCAATCATTTCAAGATCCTCTGAATAAACTCAATAGATACCTTTCGGGTGGGACCTTGGCAGGCAAATTTGGTGAATGGTCTCTTGAAGCAATCATTAAGGATATATTTCACCCTAATCAATTTATAGCCAACGCAGAAGTCATAACTGGCTCAGGCAAAAGGGTCGAGTTTGCAATTAAGCTTCCAGAAGGTTTGTTGCTGCCTATTGATGCAAAATTTCCATCGGGTCTTTTTGACAATTATCTTCTTGCTGTGGATGCAAAAGATCAGCAATTAGTAAAAAAATCAAAAGATGATATCAAGCGGCATGTGCAAAATGATGCAAAGGATATTAATCTTAAATATATGCAATCAGGGGTAACCATTGAGCTTGGTGTGATGTATATTCCCAGCGAATCACTTATGCAGCTCATCGACTCGATGGCTAATGTAAGAGAGGAGATTTTTAGAGATCACAGAGTGCTGATTATGGGACCCAATTCTCTTGCAGCTTATTTGATAAGTGTGCATATGGGCTTTAGGACTTTAGCTTTAAATGAAAGAGCCAGTGAAATCATGCAAGAATTTGGCAAGCTGAAAAAAGAGTTTTTAAATTTTGGCGGCTCTACAGAAGATCTCCAAAAAAGAGCTGATGCCATGCTTAAGGCTGTTAATGAACATGCTACTCGAGAAAGGCAGATGGAAAAAGCAATCAAAAATATGGACCAGCTTGATTCCTAATTAATAGTAAAAACGTCTCCACATATTTAGGCCAAATAACATAGCCATAAACCATAAAATTACCTCAGGAATATTAGGGTTACTGTTATATCCAAGAAAGCCTTTTAAGAATAAACCTACTGACCCTTTGTCATGCAGTGGATGATAAATTGTTTTGCCAGTCTCAGCAGACTGAGTTGGCTCCAAGATATCCCAAACACGATAAATATCAGATTTCTCTATCTGCTCTGATTTCACTAAATACTCTTCTGCTTCATGCGTACCATATGCAATCATGCCGGAAGAAAGAAAAACAAGTAATAAAGTGGTGTATTTAAATACGCCACGTAAATCAATTTTTCTGCCCTGCGTAACAATTAAATAGCCAATTAAGATGGCAAGAGCTGCGCCTGAAATAAATCCAATGTATGAAAAAGTACCAGTGATTGAAAAGCTTGAGATCAAGAAAATAGCTGTCTCAAAACCCTCTCGTAAAATTGCAAAGAATACGACAAAAAATATGCCCCATGAAGATATCTCCATGGCATTAAGCGCTTGACCCTCTAAGACTTTTTTGTCACTCACATTTTTAGAAAGCCAGAAAATTACGTACCAAATCAAAAATGCTGTTAAGTATAGAAATATTGCTTCAAATAAAGCCTGGGTGGAGTTATTCCCAAGAGCATTTTTTGCTTGCATGACCATAAAACCAACAGCGATACTTGCTAAGATAGATGCAAAAACACCATACCAAAGCTTAGTAAAATGAGCGACTTGATTGGTTTTTTCAATAAGCAAATAAATTATTCCAACAACCAAAGATGCTTCTAACACCTCTCTAAAAACAATTATAAATTCAGCCATTGTGTTTCCTTATTTTTTCGTTTTAATGAGAATCATTCTCATTTAGGTTAACACAAAGAAATTGCAAAGTTAATTAAAAAATTGAGCATTCAAAACTTGATATAATCCTATTAATTAAAAATCCCATGTTGGCAAATAATGAACAAAACTCCCCTCAATAAATCTCATATTGAATTAGGGGCAAAAATGGTTAACTTTTCTAATTGGGAGATGCCCATTAGCTATTCATCTCTCATCGAAGAACATAATGCTGTTAGAAATACAGTAGGAATTTTTGATGTCTCTCACATGTCAGTATTTGATTTTGATGGAGATAATCAAGTTGCTTTCTTTGAAAAAATTTTTGCCAATGACATTAAAAAAATCTACAAAGATAACAAGGCAATTTATGGTGCTCTGCTTAATCAAGAAGGTGGTATTTTAGATGACCTCATCATCTATCATGCAAACAATAAGTTTAGACTGGTTTCCAATTGTTCAACCCGAGAGCAAAATAGGCAATGGTTCGAAAAGCATAGTGTTGAATTTGGGGTAAAGGTCATAGAAAGATCTGATATGGGCATACTAGCTATTCAGGGTCCTGATGCACTTAATAAAATTTTGGAAATTAAAGAGATTGATAATCAAGTAAGTGCCCTTCAATCATTTGGATGCATGTTTGAGGGCGACAAATTGTATGCAAGAACTGGTTACACTGGCGAAGATGGTCTGGAATTAATTGTTCCAACTAAAGATATTAATTACTTGTGGGATCAAGCATTAGAACTGGGATGCACGCCCATTGGTTTGGGGGCTCGTGATACCCTTCGACTTGAGGCAGGTCTAAATTTATATGGTAATGATATGACAATCAATAACCACCCATATGAATCAAATATGGGCTGGACAATTGATATGAGTGATGAAAGTCGTGAATTCATTGGCAAAGGTGCCCTCCTATCAATTGATCAAAGTAAATCACAAAAAATAGTTGGTATTATTCTTCAAGACAAAGGGATCCTTAGATCTGGTTATGAGATTACCCACGAACAAGGAAAAGGTGTGGTGTTAAGTGGTTCTTATTCCCCCACACTACAGTCTAGCATTGGTCTTGCAAGAGTAGATCAGGGTTATAAAGAAAATGGCAAGGTCATGATAAGAAATAAGTTATTAAATATTGATTTTGTATCGCCTAGATTCCTGGGACAAGGTAAAATCTCCTCATGAGTGATATACCCGGCGATTTAAAATTTCTTTCATCTCATGAATGGGCTAGAGTAGAATCAGATGGCACCATTACCATTGGCATCAGTGATCATGCTCAAGACCTTTTAGGTGATATTGTCTTTGTTGAGTTGCCGGAAGTTGGTCAATCCGTGGATGCTGAAAATGATACTGCCATAGTTGAGTCTGTTAAAGCTGCTTCAGATATATACTCTCCTCTTTCAGGTGAAGTCATAGAAGTAAACTCCCTTTTAGAAGATCAACCAGAAATAATAAATTCTTCTCCATACGAAAATGGATGGTTCTTTAAACTGGCTCCCTCTGATATGGGTGAGTTAGATAATTTACTATCTCCAGAAGATTATAGTGAAGTCTGCGAAGACTAACTCTAAACTAAGGCAGCTTGATGAGTGTAAATGCGCGCTCTTTAAAATAAAAAATAATAATGAAAAATTTTGATAGCTTTGAACTAAGGCATATTGGTTTAAACCAGACAGATATTGACCTTGTGCTAGATCAACTTGGATACAAGGACTTGGAAGAGTTCTCAAAATCTGTGCTGCCTAAAAACATTTTTAATGAGGAAAAGCTTGGTCTTGATGATGCCATGTCTGAAGAAGAAGCTCTAAAAGCACTAAGAGAAATATCAAAAGAAAATACTGTGTATCGATCATTCATTGGTCAAGGCTATTATGGAACAGTTACACCTAAGGTTATTTTAAGAAATGTCTTTGAAAACCCTGGATGGTATACCTCCTATACTCCCTATCAAGCTGAGATCTCTCAAGGTAGGTTAGAAGCTCTTATTAATTTTCAAACCATGGTTGGAGATCTCACGGGGTTTGAAATAGCCAATGCGTCACTTCTTGATGAGGCCACTGCAGCAGCGGAATCAATGACTTTGGCTCACAGGGTTGGTAAATCTAAATCCCAAAGATTTTTTATAGATCAAAACTGTTTTCCCCAAACAATCTCTGTGGTGACAGCCAGAGCCAAACCGATTGGTATTGAGGTAACGGTAGGTGACCCACGGGAATTAAATGATTTAAAAGATGAAACATATTTTGGAGCTTTGCTTCAATACCCTGGTAATGATGGTGCGGTCAATGATTTCTCTCAAGAAATTGTAAGTATCCACGGGCAAAATGGTCTGGTGATAATGGCAACAGACTTATTGGCCCTAACATTGTTAAAAAGCCCGGGTGAGATGGGTGCTGATATAGCAATAGGAAGCTCACAAAGATTTGGAGTGCCTCTTGGCTTTGGCGGGCCGCATGCAGCATTTATGGCTACTAAAGAAAAATATAAAAGATCCTTACCTGGAAGATTGGTTGGGGCATCGATCGATGAGGACGGCAGAACAGCATATAGATTAGCATTACAAACCAGAGAACAGCACATAAGAAGAGAGAAAGCCACAAGTAACATATGTACTGCCCAAGCGCTCTTAGCGATCATGGCAGGTTTTTATGCTGCATATCATGGCCCAGCTGGATTAAAACAAATCGCTCAGTCTATTCGCTCAAAAGCAACTGCCTTGGCAAAAGGAATTAATGAGCTTGGGTACAATCTCAGGTCTTCTAGTTTTTTTGATACAGTAACTATCCATACCGAATCTGAGACTCAGAAAATTTTTTCGACCGCTCAAGATCAACTGATGAATCTTAGGATGATGGATGCAAATCATATAAGCATCTCATTGGATGAAACAACGACAGACCAAGAGATCGAAAACATAAAAAAACTTTTTAAAGACTTGTCGAAAAAAGAAAAGGATGTTCCAAACTTCGAACTGCCAATTGATATCATAAGATCATCCGAATATCTTACTCATCCAGTCTTTCACTTGTATCGAACTGAAACAGAAATGCTGAGGTATATCAGAAAACTTTGTGATAAAGACATCGCTCTGGATCGAGCAATGATTCCGTTGGGTTCATGCACCATGAAATTAAATGCTACATCTGAAATGATCCCTGTTGGTTGGGAAGAATTCTCAAACATTCATCCTTATGCTCCTCATGATCAAACAGCTGGTTATAAAATTTTAATAAATGATCTTGAAGCTAAGCTCTCCGAGATAACGGGTTATTCAGCTGTATCTTTACAACCAAATGCTGGCTCTCAAGGGGAGTATGCTGGTTTGTTGGCAATCGATGCATTTCATAGAAGTAATGGCGATCAGCAAAGAAAGATATGTTTAATTCCTGAATCAGCCCATGGAACAAACCCTGCGTCTGCGCAAATGGCTGGTATGAAGGTTGTACCAATAAGCTGCGACAAAAAAGGAAACATTGATTTAACGGATCTAGGTGAAAAAGCTTCTAAGCATTCTAATGAGTTGGCTGCCATCATGATTACCTACCCTTCAACACATGGGGTCTTTGAGACAACTGTAAGCGAAGTATGCAAGATCATTCATGGTCATGGCGGGAAAGTGTATATTGATGGCGCCAACCTTAATGCAATGGTTGGTTTATGTAAACCAGGTGAGTTTGGGGGCGATGTGTCCCATCTCAATCTACATAAAACATTCTGCATTCCTCATGGCGGCGGTGGACCAGGCGTTGGTCCAATTGGAGTTGTAAAAGATTTAGTACCTCATTTACCATCTGATCCTTTGGCATATGAGCCCTTGTCAGAGAATGTTGGGCCAGTCTCAGCAACCAATTTCGGAAGTGCTTCCATTCTTCCAATCAGCTGGATGTACATTCGAATGATGGGAGCATCAGGCCTTAGAAAGGCAACACAAATAGCGATTTTGAGTGCAAATTATATTGCGCAAAAACTGACCCCTCACTTCAAGATTTTATATACAGGCAAAAATAATTTGATTGCGCATGAATGTATTATTGACATCAGACCATTAAAAGAGTCATGCGGGGTTGAGGTTGATGATATTGCGAAGCGATTAATAGATTTTGGATTTCATGCGCCAACAATGTCTTTTCCTGTTCCTGGAACTTTAATGATTGAACCAACTGAAAGTGAATCACTGCTAGAGTTAGATCGATTTATTGAAGCAATGATTAGCATTCGTAATGAAATTGATCAGGTTATTGAAGGAACATACTCTATTGAAGAAAGCCCTTTAAGAAATGCTCCGCATTGCGCTGAAAAAGTAACCAGTGATAACTGGCAACATAAATATTCTCGTTCTGTGGGCGCTTATCCTGTTGATCTGAGGGGTAGAAATAAATATTGGCCTCCGATAGGAAGAATCGATAATGTCTTTGGAGACAAGAACCTGATGTGCTCTTGCCCTTCTATGTCAGACTATCAAGAAGAAAATTAAATTAATGGCAGGTAGATTACTTCCCAGCCTCTTTTATTAGAGATTGACTCAAGCTTTACATCAGGGTTTACAGCCTTTGGAAATTCAACAGCCTCCATCAAAGGCAAGTCATTAATAGAGTCTGAATAAAATGTTACTCCAGAGAAACTATCGTATTGATGAGCTTGCATCCAGCTTTCTACTAATTCTAACTTTCCTGTCCCCAGTGCTGATGGCGGGATAAATTCACCTGAGCATTTCTCATCTTTAAATTTAACCTTAGTGGCAATAACATTATTAATATCTAGTCTTTGAGCTATTGGCTTCACAATTAGCTCATTTGTTGCACTGGCAAGCAATATTGTGTGGCCTTTGTCGTGATGATCATGAATCAATTTAAGCGCAAAAACATTAATCATGGGCTCGATAATTCTTTCTACAAAAGGCAATATTATTTCGTTGATTTCATCTTGCGTCTTGCCAATATAGGGCTTTAAAGCAAAATTCGTGTACTGATTAAAATCTAATTGGCCTTGTTGATAATCTTTAATGAATTCATCATTTTTTAACTTGGCGGCTTTATCAAGCAGACTTATATCTACCAAGTAATTAATCATCGAATAATCTGAATCACCGTTTAGAATGGTATTATCTAAGTCGAAAATTGCTAAATCAGGCTTGCTCATAAGGAGTTAATCTAACATGAATGATAAATCTTACAGAAAAAATGTTGGCTTAATTGTGTTAGATCAAAATAACCAGCTATTAATCTGTAGACGCAAAGGCAAAAAAACTTGGCAATTCCCTCAAGGCGGAATTGATGCTGATGAATCTCCTATCAAGGCAGCTTATAGAGAACTGTATGAGGAGGTAGGCATTAAGAAAAATCAGGTAAAGATAATTCAAAAGAGCAAGCATTGGTATCGCTATGACTTACCTGAGAAGTATAAACCATGGCCTAAAAGCTTAAAAAATTTTAAAGGTCAAACGCAAAAATGGTACATGCTAAAAGCTAATGCAGAACTAGAAATCAATCTATTGAATGAGGTGCCGCAAGAGTTCGTAGAATATAAATGGTCGTCCTATTGGCATGCTTTAGCTAGCGTTGTTCCCTTTAAACAAGATGTCTATAGAAATGTCCTAAGTGAATTCCTGCCAGCATATATAAAATTACAAAATGATTGAAATTTTAATTTATCTTTCGCTTGGTGCATTTACAGGACTGCTTGCTGGTATGTTTGGAATTGGTGGAGGTAGCATATTAGTCCCATCTCTTATTTTTATTTTTTACGGCATGGGTTTTGAGGCCTCTATCATTGTACTTATGGCGATAGGAACATCGCTGGCAAGCATATTTTTTTCCGCTATCTCCTCTGCCCTTTCGCATCACAACAAAAGCAGTGTGGAGTGGTCATTGGTTATGCCATTATCTGTTGGCATGATTGTAGGCGCTGTGATCGGTGCTGGATATGCAGCAACTCTTTCAAATGAAAATTTAAAGTGGATTATCACAATTTTCCTTATAGTTATTGGTATAGAAATGATCTCGGGCTTTACACAAACTCTTGCAAAAAAAGATAAAGGGTTTATCTCTCTAGCTAAATTTATTGTTCCAGCGCATGGATCCTGGATAGGATTTTTATCATCAATCATTGGTATTGGGGGCGGCTCATTTACAACTCCGTTAATGATTGCTGGAGGCTATAATATTCGACAAGGAATTGGAACTGCTGCAGCTTGCGGAGTTCCAATTGCTGCCGCAGGAGCCATTGGATACATGTATTACGGACAAACTGTTGAAGTAAATCTTCCCTCGGGAGCTGTTGGGTATGTTTTTTGGCCGGCTGTTATATCGATTTCATTAGCGAGCATTTTTACAGCCAAACTTGGAGCAAATATTAGTCACTCTATTTCTGAGAAAGCGCTGAAAGTCTCTTTTGGTATATTTCTAATTTTAGTAGGCATTTTGGTAGTAGCAAATTGATCATCGAGTTATCAGATTTTTTTAATAACCCTAGCTTAATTGAAATCGGCTGGATCAGAATTCAATATTACGCTGTGACATGGGTCTTATCAGCTATCTTCATTTTTCAATATCTAAAAAATCATCAAATTATTGGAGAGTTAAAATTAAGCGCCGATCAAGTAAATGATGTTGTGTTTTTATATGGGTTAATATTTGGTGCCATGCTTGGCGGCAGGTGTGGTTACATGTTTTTTTATGGTTTTGATCAACTAGCATCAAACCCTCTAAGTTTATTTTTTATATGGGAGGGCGGTTTAAGTTTTCATGGCGGTTTAATGGGCGTGATAGTCAGTCTTTATGTCTACTCCTACCAACATCGAATTTCTTTTCTTAGACTTGCTGATGCTATTTGTATGGCTATGCCAATTGGACTTGGCTTAGTAAGAATTGGGAACTTTTTAAATGGAGAGCTTTATGGCAGACCCACTGATGGAACCTGGGGTTTTATTTTTCCAACAGATCCCTATGGGTTTACAAGACACCCATCTCAACTCTATGAAGCATTAAGTGAAGGCTTATTGCTCTTTATTTTGCTTATGTTTATTAGCACTAAAAATAATAAGCATGGGGTTCTCAGCGGAAGTTTTTTATTAGCATATGGGTTAATAAGATTTTTTATTGAATACTTTAGACAACCTGATTCTCACATGGGTTTTGTTGCATTACAATTAAGCATGGGCCAACTTCTTAGCATCCCCATGGTTATAATTGGGCTCATATTACTAACAAAATCATTAAGAAAAAATGAAGCAGTATCTTGAGCTTTTAGACTATATCTTGCAACATGGTGAGGATCGTGGCGACAGAACTGGTACTGGTGTTATTTCATCTTTTGGCCATCAAATCCGATTTAATCTTGAAGAAGGCTTTCCTGCAGTTACAACTAAATCACTTGCATGGAAAGGAGTTGTATCTGAGCTGTTATGGTTTTTAGAAGGCTCTGATGATGAGCGTAGACTGGCAGAGATTAGATTCCAAAAAGATAGATCTGAGCTTACTGATTTAAGTAGGTTTTCAACTATTTGGACAGACAATGCAGATAATCAAGGTGTTGAACTTGGGTATGAAAATACTCCTACTACTAAAAAACTGGGTCCAGTATATGGCGTCCAATGGAGAAATTGGGCAGGCGTTGATCAGATTAAAAAACTGATCAATGATCTTCAATTTAATCCTAATGGACGAAGACACATATTGAGCGCATGGAATGTTGAAAAAATTGATTCTATGGCACTTCCTCCCTGCCATGTAATGTCGCAGTTCTATGTTTCAACAAATGGTCGATTGTCCTGTCAGATGTATCAAAGGAGTGCAGATATGTTTTTAGGTGTGCCGTTTAATATTGCAAGCTATGCATTGCTTCAATCAATTTTAGCAAATGTCCTCAACTTGGTACCGGGTGAATTCGTCCATACCTTCGGAGATGCTCATATCTACAGCAATAGCATTGAGCAAGTTAAAGAACAGCTCACTAGAGAGCCTAAAAAACTTCCAAAATTAATTATGCCTAATCTTGATTCAATAGATGCACTAAATAAGTATTCTGTTGATGATTTTATTCTTGAAGGATATGAGTCACATCCAGCTTTAAAAGCTCCAATGGCAATATAGATTCATGATTATTTCCCATTTAGTTGCCCTGTCTAATAATTTTGTAATAGGCGTTAATAATGATCTGCCTTGGAAGCTAAAAAAAGATCTTCAACATTTCAGCGTATATACTCAAAATAAAGCAATAGTCATGGGAAGAAAAACATTTGAATCCATTGGAAGGCCTCTACCTAATAGAAAAAATATAGTCATCTCATCTTCGTTAAAATCCCAAGAGAGTTTAGAAGTAGTTCCAAATCTAAATCAAGCAATTGAAGTAGCAAGTCAGTGGAACAAAGATAATTTAGCAGTAGAGGAAATAGTATTAATTGGCGGCGGTTATGTTTTTGAGGAAAGTAAAAATATAGTAAATAAGCTTGTGTTAACTAGGGTTGAGTGTGAAATTGATGGAGACGTATTCTATCCACAAATTGATTTAAGTGATTGGAAGGAAACATCACGGGAATCTTTCAAACAAGACAGCGAAAATGAATATAATTTCAGGATTGAAACTTTTATAAAAACTTAGGAGTTTTTAGATTTAGATTGTTGGATAAAATCTCTTCGTAAGGCAAGATTCTTAACTCGGACCTCTTCATTCTCAGCGTATTTAATCCAAGAGTTTGCTGTTTTTTTGATTCTTTTGTTTGCATCTCTTGCAGCAGCCCTGAATTGTTTTTTAGCTTCTTCAAAATTCTGTAATTCAAAATGTGCTTGACCTAAAACCAGCAAAGCTTGAGATCGACTTTTAACCTTAGGCTTTTTAAGTCCAGCCTCAATTGCCCTAATAGAATCTTCCATGCGATCTTCAAAAAGATACAAATTCCCTAATAAGACATAAGTATCTCCATCTTTTGACATCTTGGCAGCTTTCTCTAATACCGGAATAGCTTTGTCAATTTCTTGAGCCATTCTCCAAGCATCAGCCAAAAGCTTGAGTGTCTTCTCCTTATCTTTTACTACGGCAACAACCTCTTCTTCACCAGTATCCTCATCAGTAATCGTCACCTTCTTTTGCTGTCCAGAAACTAAAACTTGTGCAGCCCAATAAGGATTTTTTTTCATTAGAAGCATTTGTGCCAAAGCAAGATACTCGCCTTCTTTATCTAGCAGATCTTTTTCATAAGCTGCTTTTAGGGTCAACATATAGTCTTCCTCTCTATCCATTTGCTGATAGGTACCACCTAACTGAAGAAAATATAATTTTTTAGGGTAATAGTTAACTAAAATTTCATAGATGCCCACTTGCTGCTCTAGTGCATACTGAGTGCTTATAATCTTCTTGTCTTTAAGTTCACTAAAGCAGGCTGCTAACAATACATACCAATTTTCTTTAGGTCTATAACCCTCTTCCTCTGCAAGCCTTATAGCTTCCTCCATATTAGTTCTTGCTCTTACATAATCAGTTTTTTGAAAGTAAGCAGAAGCAAGAAGATAATATGATTGAGCAGTTACAGTTTCTACCTCACTCATCCATTGAAGAATTAAGTTAATACCTTTATCCCATCGCTCTTTAACTAAATTTAACTGCGCTAGAGTCAGCAATGATGCTGTTCTCAGAGGAACTGTAGCTTCAGGCTCTTTAAGAAGCTGCTCATAAGCATACATAGCCTGATCATAGTCCTCTTCGCTGAAATATATATACCCCCAATAATTCCACATAACTGAGCGATCATAACTTTTCATCTCAGCTCTATCATTTAAAAGCTCAGTTAATATTGATTTAGCGGTGAACCAATCAGGATCATCTTCTTCTTTATCAATAAATTTACCTTTATTTTTAGGATCAGGAACTTTGACAATTTTTTGTCTTTCAAGAGCTTCTACGACTTTTGTAACTTTTTTAGCTGTTGATGTTTGAAGCACTCTTGCTTTCTTATACTTGTTTTGTTTTTGTTTTGAGGGCTGATTACCCTCCTGAGCTGCTATATTGACAGAAATATTTACAACAAGAAATCCTGAAAGCAAAACAAAAACTGTAAAAAGTTTTTTGAACATACTCTAGCTTTCCTCCAAGATAAATGTAAATTTATGAGGTACATTATCAACTCTTACAGCATTTCCATCAACAATTTTGGGTTTATACTTCAATTTTAAGGCTGCCCTTGAGGCTGCGGAGTTAAAAATTGAACAAGCTCTATAGACTGTTGAAGGGTCAGTTGGATCGCCACACATTCCTTCCATTGGTTGAGCATTTTCAACAGTACCTGTCTCTGTGATAGTAAATGAAACAATCGCATAGCCCATAATGCCTCTTTCTTGAGCTCTTCTTGGATATATTGGAGTTACTTTGAATAATGGAATGTATTCTCCGTCTCTAAAAAATGATCCTGAGCCAGCGAAGTTAGCTTTTGGTTTTGGAACGCTGACATCGACACCAGCTAAGGGAGCAAGATCCAGTTCTGGTTGTGCTATGTCTTCTGGTTGCTCATCGGGCTCTTCTGGCTTATCTACATTATCAAACAGAGTATCAATATCTCTATCAGGCATAATAACATCACCCAATTTTCTTGAATTATCGGTAGGTAAACTATTATCGCCTAGATTGATCAACGCAACCATCAAAAAAAACAAGCCTAGAGTTATAAACGCTGCAAAACCAGTTCCAGCAAGATATTTATTGTAATTAAATGCTTTGTAATAGAGCGCTGCTAATGGTCCAAATACCTTAACCAAGGTCTGGTATAGAGTATTAACACTATTATTAGCAGTATTCAAAATAATTCTCTATTTAGGCTCAGAGGCGAGTGATATATTGTAAACGCCAGCTTCTCTTGATCCATCCATAACTTTAATAATTGTATCAGCCATAGCTTTTTCATCAGCCTGAATTACAACTGAGCCTTGCGGATTATCAGCAAGAAGTTTTACAACATTTGCTTTTACCTGCCTTGCATCAATTCTTCTTCCATCCATCCAAATTTCGCCAGAAGCACCAATCGCAATTAATATTGCTGCATTTTCTTGTGTTTCTGATGTATCAGACTCAGGTCTGTTGATTTCCAGTCCAGGCTCCTTAATAAAATTTGCTGTCACAATGAAAAAAATGAGCATGATGAAAACAACATCAAGCATGGGCGTCATATTAATCTCAGCTTCTTCTTCTTGAACTGCACTTGATATAGCGTTTCTTCTCACAATTTTCTCCTATAAACTAATTTCTGATTATCTCTTTAATTAAAGTCTCTTCTCTATTTCTTGCCGCATTTAAATATATTGTAGCAAATACGCCCGAAAGAGCTGTGGTCATTCCGGCCATGGTTGGTAAGGTTGCTTTGGAAACTCCTCCAGCCATTGATCTAGCATCACCACCGCCAGTAAAAGCCATAACCTGGAAAACTTCGATCATACCAGTGACAGTCCCAAGCAGACCAAATAAGGGCGCCAGAGCAACACATGTATTTATTAAAGAAAGATACCTATTAACTTCAGTTCTTGCTTGGGAAATTAATTTCTCTTTGATTGCAGTGCCTTTCCAAGAAGTATGGTCGGACACTGAATCCCATTCAGCCTTTAATTCACCCATATAAACTTGATGGCCTGCATTAAAATACCAAATTCTTTCTAGGATTATTGCCCACATGAAAGCTGCAAGAATTGCAATCAACCAAAGAACACTACCCCCTGCAGACATGAAGTCTCTGAGAGTATTGAAAGCTTCAGTGATTGCGTAAAACATTAACTAATTACTTTGAATCTGAATGCTCTGCTACTATTCCTGTGCTTTGTTCTTCAAGAACATTAATAATTCCTCTTGCTGATGAATTTGCAAAAGAGTGTAAAAGCGTTGTTGGAATAGCAACTACTAGTCCAAGAACAGTAGTTACAAGGGCTTGGGAAATACCTCCAGCCATAATCTTCGGATCACCAGTGCCAAATAATGTAATTTGCTGGAATGTAACGATCATCCCTGTAACCGTTCCCAATAAACCAGCTAATGGAGCGACAACTGAAATGATTTTTACAACAGGAATGCCTCTTTCAATTGCCGGCCTTTCAGCCAAAATTGCCTCAGCAAGTCTTAACTCTAAAGTCTCTATATCTTTATTCATGTGCTCTTCACCAACTGCAAGGACTCTTCCCAAAGGATTAGATTTATCATGAGTTTTGGATTTAGCTTGCTTAGCAACAGCAGCACCCATTGTGTATAAGGTAAATAGCTTCCAAAAAGCGATCGCTATACCTATTAAACCTACAAAAATAATGATGTAACCAACTTCTCTACCCTGGTTTACTCTTTCCATTAAGCTTGGATTTTGAATAAGATTAGCTAGTAAGCTTCCACCAACTGGGCCAGTTGGGTCTACGCCAAACTTAACAACTTCTCCAACATCAGCATTAGATAATTTTTTAGCTGAACTTACATAGCGGCCCTCTGGCTGCTTTCCAAGAAATGCATACTGGCCTTTGCTACCAATGTATTCTAAGTATTTACCATCACAAATAGCATTGTAGAGTCCCACTCTGGTAACCATACAATTCTCTGACTCACCATCAAGATTAATGACATTTGCATTGAAAGAAACAACTTCAGACCCAGCAACCATCTCTCTTTGAAGTTCATACCATAGACCTTCAAGCTCTCTAATAGTAGGAAGCACTGTAGCGCTTGACATTTTTGCAGACAGCTCATTTAAAAATGTTTCTCTTTCTCTGCCATATTGAGCAGAAGTCAAGGAATCCGCAAAAAGTGCGCTCGCCTCTCCTGCAGAACTTTGCAAATGACCAAAAAGCTCAACCAAAGAACCTAATTCTTTTTTGTAAGCAGCTTCTTTAACCACAAGAATTGCATCATTTTTCTTATACTCAGCTTCAAGCTGATCAGCAATTTTTTCTTGTCTGGCTAGCTCTCTTTTTTCAGCAGCTAATTTTGCAGCTTGTTGATTTTTGTTTGCAAGAAACTCGGCCTCTCTTTTAGCGTTAACGCTCTGCTCATTTGTTCTGCCTTGTTCAACTAACTGCAATAAACCTTGAATGGTGGTAGGTTCGCCTTCAGCTGCTTCTTGGGCAAAAGTTGAAATTGATGCAATTAATACAAAAGATAAGATGTATTTGTTTAAAATTTTCATGAAGCTTCTCCTCTGTAGACAACCGGCAGCATCATAATATCCATAGGTGCTAGTTTCTGAGCCATTCGAATTCCATCTCTGACAGTCACCCTGTAACTACCAGGCAGTTCTTCCCAAGTGCCTGTTTCATTATCATAATATCCTGTTTTTCTTTCATCCTTTGACTGGAAGAACATGCCAAGCCTTCCAACTCTGAGAATATTTACAACAACCTCTTGTCCATCAAGGACAATAGTTTCGTCATAAGCATCAAGTTTTCTGCCATATTCAGCTTCAATATTGTAAGCCTCTAAAATTTGTCGAACTTGCTCAGATGCTGTGACTTTTGGATTTGAAAGTGACGCCCTTACCAGATCTAATCTTTGTTTTCTTTCTTCTATATGAAATGGTGTATCTAGATTGACATACTTCTCTAGGCCCTCAAGCATTCTTTGAGCCAATGGTGGAATCTGTCTTTGCATAATAACAACCTGAACAAGTTGCTCATCATATTGATCCATTAAGTCAAGTTGAGCTTGGATTTGAATTCTTTTTTGAGCGTTGTATAGCTTTAGGCCTTCAACTTGTTTAGAAACAACTTTAAATTCGTTTATCAGCTTATCTGTAGCTGATTCAGTTGCATCAATTTTTGATTGAGATTGAGCAGAAAGCTCTGTGTTATCCCTTCCAACTTCTAATACTAGTTCCATTTCTGAAGCCGCTACGAACGTAGTCAGCATAGTAAGAACTACTAAGCTTTTCTTTAACATTTTTTTCTCCCTAGGAAAAATGGTTCACTAGTCTAACAGCGTAGTGAAATTATTCAAACTTTTTCAATGGTCAGATTGTACCTAATTTTGCACAAAATCGCCTCACAATGTAACAAATTAAATGTGACTGTATTATTAAGAATATTTAAGAAAAAATTTTAGGTATAAGCTTAGGGGTATTCTTTTTATAGTTATTGTATTCATCAAGATGCCCCCACTTCTTATGACCCCTATACTCGAGCATTCTTACTCCACTAACGTAGACAAGAAGTAGGTATGAAAAAATCGGTGAAAAAATTGCTAAATAGTTCATGCCCTCAAATGTGGATATCCCCATTACAGCGATCCCAGTCCACAAGGTGATTTCACCAAAATAATTTGGATGCCTTGATCTGGCCCATAGCCCTTCATTTATAAATTGATCTTTATTTTCTGGAATTGATCTAAATGAAGTTTTTTGATTATCAGCTATGACTTCAACTGCAAAACCTAGAGTAAATAAAGCAAGTCCTATAAAAAATAAACTATTTATAACCACGCCCGTTGGATTGGCAATCGCAACCAGAGCTGCTGATGAACATATGAATACCCACATGCCTTGTAAAGTCCATGTCATGAAAAATTGAGAAAAGGAAGTTTTAATGGAATCAAATCTGCCATCTTTTTTATCTTTATGAATTCTCATAAATAGAAAAGAGCCGAGCCTAACTGCCCATATAATTATTGCTACTCCTATAATTAGGCCGCCAAGATCAAGAGTTGGAGAAGTATTAGTTGAATATAAAGCAAACAAAATGACAGTTATATAAGTAAGGCTGCCGGTTAAATCATAAAATTTTTCAGTCTTCAATATAAAAGCTGGGATATATGCAATCCATTGAATGACAAAGGCCATAACTAAGAGTTGACCAACCAAATTTACTCCTGATATCTCAATGCTATTAAAGGAGATTGCATCTGCATAAAGTTTTGTAAAAATAAAAACTCCAACGGCAATAGCTAAATTAGTTAAATGTTTCATCATCACTCCCATCCACATGTGCGCTCAGCATTTTGAATATCCAGCCAATCTTTCAGTGGTTGATAGTAGTTTAGCATTGATTTTCCACTTAATTCCCTGGTCCCAGTTAGCGCTTCCAATGCAGTTTGCCACTCTTGACTCTGCCCTAGCGCAAGCATAGATCTTAATTTTTCCCCAGCAAGCTCATTATCATATATTGAGCACTCATGCAGAGGTCCCTCAAACTCCATTTGATTGCAGAGAGATTCATGAAATTGATATTGAAGAATTTTTGCGAGGTAATATCTGGTGTAGGGTGTATTACCAGGAATATGATATTTTGCACCAGGATCGAATGCATCAGAATCACGATCACGTGGCGCTCCAATGCCTTGATAAAACTCTCGTAATTCCCACCATGAATTATTTAATTCCTCTCGACTGGTTTCACCTGTGAAGACTTTTGCCCTCCATTTATCTAACATTAAAGTCCAAGGTACAGATACAACACCATCAAGCGCTTGCTGCATCAATAAAGAAATTGGATCAGCGTTTGCTTGCCTGGCCTCCTCCTCAGATACCATATCAATTTTTTGCAGGTAGTCTGGTGTAATTGATAATGTTAATAAATCTCCTACAGCCTCATGAAAGCCATCATTTGCTCCACTTTGAAATATGTCAGGCAGCCCGCTGTAGGCTTGGTAATAAAAAATATGGCCTAGCTCATGATGGATCACAGAAAAATCTTCTGCATTTCTTTCTATACACATTTTAATTCTTAAATCATTTACATCTGAATTAAGATCCCATGCTGATGCATGGCAAACAACATTTCGGTCTTGTGGCTTTGTAAATAAAGATCTTTCCCAAAAAGTATCTGAGAGAGGTTCAAACCCAAGTGAAATAAAAAAGTTTTCTGCGATTTTAACCATTTCAATTTCATCGATATCTTTTTCAATCAGTATGTTGGTTAAATTGATCTCTGAGGAAGATGAGTTGCTTTCGGGTGTGTAAACTAGATCATAGATATTTGACCATGATTGCCCCCACATATTGCCCAAGACATGTGCTGGTAAATTTCCAGCGCTGGGTACAACTTCCTCGCCATAATAATTTGATAGCTGATCACGAACATGACAATGCAAGGCATCGTAAAGAGGCTTAAGTTCATCCCATACCCTGTCGGTTTCGTCTAAAAACTCATCAGCTGGCATGTCATATTGACTAAACCATAAATCTGTCAAGCCGTCATAACCCAGATCATTGGCGCCTTGATTGCCAATTTCAACCATTCTTAAATACATGTCTTTCATTGGCTTACCAATATTTCTCCAGCCTTCCCATGCCTTTAAAAGCTCAGCCGGATCTCTTGAATTATCAATAATGGACTCAAATGCCTCCAAGTCATAACAATCATCATCAGCAAAACAATGCTCTCCTGAACCATACATAGCATCTAATTCAGCGCTTATTGTGGAGATTTCTCCAGCCAACTCATCATTTAGAGGTGATGGCATGACAAATGAGCTCTTTATAAGGTTCAGTTTCCTTCGATTTTCTTCTGAAACCTCAACCCCATCAAAGGAAGAAGCTTGACGAGCTCGCTCTAATGCGAGCAATTGGTATCTTTTGCCATAGTCTGCAACTACTTTCTGTGAATCATAAGTGATAAAATTAGCTCCTATCCAATAGGCAGAGCTTACGATAGGGCCAAGGGTCTTATCTTCAAGTTCAACCCTTTGTAGAAATTCTTCTACATCGGATTCAGTGAGAGCATTCGGTTGCTCGCTTGAGCAAGAGGAAAGCGCTAGGATAGAAAGAAAAATAGTAGATAATAAAAATTTATACATTGAAAAGACCCCTTTTAAATACAATAAGAGAGTAAATCACACTATGAAAATATCAACAAGCCAATTTAGAAACGGCCTCAAAATTATTATTAACGCTCAACCTTGTTCAATTCTCGAGCATGAGTTTCATAAACCTGGCAAGGGACAGGCAGTGATGAGGGTAAAATTTAGGAATTTAATAACTGGCAAAGTCATAGATAAAACATATAAATCAGGAGAATCTGTAGAAGAGGCGGATGTAATGACAGTTGAGATGAGCTATCTTTATTCAGATGGAGAACAATGGCATTTTATGAATTCTTCTACCTACGAACAGATTGCTATTAATACTGCTGTTGTAGGTGATGCAAAGAAATGGATTATTGGCCAGGAAATTTGTGAAGTTGTGATTTGGAATGATGAGCCTATTTCGGTTGAAGCTCCTCCGTTTGTTGAATTAAATATTGCAAAATCAGATCCAGGTATTAAGGGAGATACTGTTTCAGGGGCCACAAAACCTGCTGAACTAGAAACAGGAGTCACCATCCAGGTGCCCCTATTTGTTGAAGAGGGAGAGAGAATAAAAGTGGACACAAGATCTGGCGAGTATTCGGGGCGCGTATAGACTTTGTATAATCAAATTTCATCTTCGTTAAATGATTTTATTGATAATGAGTTATCTCTTCATACGGATCAAAGAAAAGCATTATCAAAAAAGCATAAACTCACCCTTACAGATTCTCTACAAAAGGGTCACTGGACAACCAATCTATGTTTGGTTGCATCTAATCTTGCAAAGAAAAATCCCCACGACATAGCTTCTGCACTAATACCTAAACTAGAAAATCAGCCTGAAATTGCAAAGGTGGAATTGGCAGGGCCTGGTTTTATAAATATTTTTTTAACTCGAGAAGCATTTTTAAATCAACTGGATGATGCTCACAAAAACCAAAATTCTTTTGTTGATTCTTCCCATGCTTCGAAAGAAAAAATTCAGATAGAATTTGTTTCGGCCAATCCAACCGGTCCATTGCATGTTGGTCATGGTCGGGGAGCTGCCTATGGAGACGCCATTGGTCGAATCTTGCAACGATTGGGTCATGAGGTCTCTAGAGAATATTATGTAAACGATGCTGGAAGGCAGATTGATATTCTGGCATGCAGCATCTTTTTAAGGAGATTTGAATGCTTTGATGATGATAATTTTCCTGGCTCAGCATACAAAGGATCATATATTTTAGAAATTGCTCAAGGCATAGAAATTGATTCAACTTTAACCCAGTCTGAAAAAGATGTTTTAATTAATGATCTTCCATCTGATGATGAAGAAAAAATAGATGTGTTGATTGAACGCATCAAAATTAATTATTCAAATAGCTGGTTATCAATTCGCGAGCATGGCTTGGACTATGTAATTGAGTCTATTAAAGAGGATTTAACTGAATTTAAGGTTATCTTTGATAACTGGTTTTTTGAATCTTCACTTGGAGAACTTACAGATAAAAAATCAGAAATTTCTATGGCGCTCGATCAAGTTAAAAAAGATCATGCCTATGAGAAGAATGGAGCTGTTTGGCTTGAGTCAACCAAATTTGGTGATGACAAAGATCGTGTCATCATCCGCGAAGATGGAAGAGGAACCTATTTATCAGCTGATTTGGCATACCACAGAAATAAATTAGATAGAGGTTTTGACACCATTATTAACGTTTGGGGCTCAGACCATCATGGATACATTAAAAGAATTGAAGCAATCATTGAAGCCATGGGCTATAGCAAAAAACAAATGCAAGTTCAGCTTGTTCAATTTGCTAACCTTTTTGAAAATGGTTCAAAAGTTAAAATGTCCACCCGCAGTGGAAATTTTTATACGCTAAAACAATTGATTGATGATATTGGCCCAGATGCATCAAGATTCTATTACTTATCCAAACAGGCAGATCAACACCTTGATTTTGACATTGGAATTGCTAGATCGAATTCAAAAGATAATCTTTATTATTATGTTCAATATGCACATGCAAGAATCTGTTCAGTAGAAAAAAAATATCTTGAATCAGGTGGATCATTACCCGACCAATTTAATGAAGATGATTTTGATGGTTGTGATGAACTGCTGCAAATGGCTTTGAGTGCACAATTTGTGATTAAGAGTGCGGGAGAAAACCTACAGCCACATCTTATTGTTTTTTATCTTAGAGATATTGCACAAAGCTTTCATCAGTTTTATAACAGCGTAAATATCCTTAATGCAAAAAAATCAGAGCAGAATAATATTATTCGATCACTAATCATTGTGAAAAATGTAATAGCCTCCTCTCTAGAATTGCTGGGCATTGAGCCTTTAGATAGCATGTAATTAATGTGAAAGATTTTGCCAAAAAACATCCCATCAATAAGCCAAAGGCAAGAAGAGTCAAGACCTCTTTACGAGCAAAAAGAGAGCTCAATCAACCGCTTAAAATAAAACATCTGTTTGTAATCGCTGCTATGAGCGCTCTGCTTTTGTTTGCATCAAATTTAATCCTACAAACTGATGTTGTGAATATTAGAGGCAATGTCAGCAACCCGAAAGTAGAATTTTTGTATCCAATAGAGTTAGCCAAAGATACAGTGCTGATTGAGCTAGAGGGAATAGTTGTTGAAGAAGATTGCGAGTATCTTGTTCAAATCGAATCCTATGGAAAAAGAGTATATGCACAGGAGCAACTTAGCTCTCTGCTAGCTTTAGGCTTAGAGTCTTACGTTGAAAAAACATTTAGCTCCAAACTACCAGGCAAACCATTATTTAGGGTTATGTCAGGACCTTATCTCAATAAATCTGAAGTAAATAATGCTAGAGAGTTGCTCATGAAAAATGGCAGGCAGCCTCTTATCTATAAAAAATGCACCAAGACATAGCAGATAGACTAGTAGATATTTCTAGCAGGGTTCAAAGAGCTTGCTATCAGGCTCAGAGATCTGAGGATCAAATAAGGTTGGTTGCAGTTTCCAAATTGCAATCTGTTGATGTCATTAAAGAGGCTTATACGCTTGGAATAAATAATTTTGGAGAAAATTATGCGCAAGAGCTGGCTGAAAAATCGTCAGCTTGCCCCAATGATATTGTCTGGCATTTTATAGGCCCCATCCAGTCTAATAAAGTGAGCTTAATTGCTAAGCATGCTCAATGGGTGCACTCCATAGACAGAGAAAAAGTTGCAATGAAGTTAAATAATGCCCTTGAGCATGAAGGCAAAAAAATTCATGCATTGATCCAAGTCAACATTGATCATGAGGAATCTAAGTCAGGAATACTGCCAGAGGAAACAATTGATTTTGCAAATAAACTAATTGCTCATTATCCAAACTTAATCCTTGAAGGTTTAATGTTTATGCCAAGGATTAATGCCTCTAAACAAGCTAAAATAGAAACTATGAACGAAATAGTTCGCTTGCATAAATCTTTATTGTCGCAACTGCCTAATTGCACTCAACTGTCTCTAGGAACATCTGGCGACTTTGAAGAATCAATTCTCAAAGGGTCAACGATTTTAAGAATTGGTGAAAGCTTGCTAGGCAAAAGATCATGAAAATTTGTTTTCTAGGGTGTGGCAATATTGCACAAGCAATCATTGATGGTTTATTAAAAAATGGTATGCAGCCATCTAACATTGCATGCATTGAAAGAAATGAGCAAAGAATAAAATCATTAAAGGCTCAGGATTTACAAATAATTGAATTAGAAAATTTAGCATCACTGAATTTTGATTTAATTTTACTGGCGGTAAAACCCAAGGATGCTTTGAGCGCCGAACAAAGTATTTTTAAGCTTGCACCAACAGCAATCATATTAAGCGTGGTTGCGGGGATTGGTATAGAAAAGTATTCACAGCCCAAATCAATAATACGCGCAATGCCGAACACAGCGTGCGCTTTTGGGAAGGGTGTAACAGCTATCTATGCGCTAGACCAGGATTCAGTTGCATTTAGTTCTGCAAACAGTCTATTTAGAAAAGTTGGGCATGTTTTAACACTGAAAAATGAAGAAGAAATGCATAGATTTACTAGTATCATTGGAAGCGGTCAGGCTTTTCTATTTCAAGTGCTCAATACCTATCTTAAGGAATTAGAAAAGATATCTTCAACCGATCAAGTGACCACTAAATCAATGTTTCAAGACTTTATTAGCAGCTTGGGTGATTCGTTCTCTCAGGACTCAAATTTTGAAAGCTTAATAAATAAGATAAAATCTCCGAGAGGAACTACTGAGGCTGGTTTAGAATCCCTTAAAAATAATAATCTTGAAAAGATTTTACAAGATGCCTTTCAGGCCGCCGAGGATAGATCCATTGAGATTAGTAATGAGCAATAACAGACAATACCTTAAACAATATGATTAGTGTAACAGCAATAATTTTAGGCTTTGCAAGCTATGCATTCGTAATCCTTTCAGTGTTCCGGCTGCTTCGAGTTAACTATTTCAACCCAATAGTTAAAATATTTGCAACATATCTTGAGCCAGTCTCAAAAAGCCTTTTCTTCTTTTTGCCCCCTCTTTTTGCCGCAATTGCTGTTGCCCTAGCGCTGAAGTTTAGTTCTTTTTATTTGGCATACTCCTCTGGCTATGAAACCCTAACCCTCTTCTATATTTCTGTGATTGATGTTTTAAATTCTGGATTTAGGATTTTGTTTTATTGTGTTATTGGCTCAGTGGTACTCAGTTGGGTGGCTCCTGGTAATAACCATCCTTTATTGCAAATTATTGAAGAAATTTCTGCAGGCATTTTGAACCCTGTGAGAAAGTTTCTGCCTCCCATGGGCGGCTTAGACTTTACCCCTATCATCGGATTGATTGTATTAAATCTTATTAATACCTCGTTGGTACAAATAATCAGCTCCTTGGTATGAAGATAACATCCGAAAAAATATCTTTTAAAGATTCTCTAACACTTCAATCTGGTCATGTTCTATCTGGTTTTGATCTAATGACAGAAACCTATGGAGAGCTCAATTCAGACAAAAGCAATGCTGTCTTGGTGTGCCATGCCTTCTCTGGCAATCATCATGCGGCCGGCATAAAAGCTGGAGAAAATAAGCCTGGTTGGTGGGATGAAATCATTGGAGATGGCAAAACAATTGATACAAAAAAATTTTTTGTTGTCTCTCTGAATAACCTTGGCGGTTGTCATGGCTCTTCTGGACCCACTTCTATTGCTCCTGAGTCTGGCCAACCATATGGTGCAAATTTTCCCGAGGTATCGGTGAGTGATTGGGTTGAGACTCAAAAACTTCTGGCTGATCATTTTGGTATTAATTGTTGGGAAATGGTTGCCGGCGGAAGTTTGGGTGGAATGCAAGCTCTTCAATGGGCAGTCTCATATCCATCTAGAATTAAGAAAGCTGCAATTATTGCTGCCTCTTCAAAAATAAGCACGCAAAATATTGCATTAAATGAGGTGGCCAGAGAAATAATTAAAAAGGATGAAAATTTTCATAACGGTGACTACCTGTCTAAAGGTGCATCGCCCAAAAAGGGGTTGAAGGCTGCACGGATGCTTGGTCATATCACTTATTTGTCTGAATCTAATATGAGCAAAAGGTTTGGCAGAAAGTTGCAAGACCCAGAAAATAAAATGGATGCAGACGTAAACTATGAAGTAGAAAACTATCTTCAGTACAAAGGTGAGCAATTTGCTAAAACCTTCGATGCAAACAGCTATATTCTGATGACCAAAGCCATGGATAGCTTTGATCCGGCTAAAGATTTTGATGATGATTTGATGACATGCCTTCAAAACGCTCAAGCTAAATTGCTAATTGCATCTTTTGATTCAGATTGGCTGTTCCCAAAAGAGTACGGATTAGACATTCAAATGTCTGCTATTAAGGCGGGCATCAATAGCACCTATATAGAGCTAGAGGGCGATTATGGTCATGACAGCTTTCTCTTTCATTCCGACCGGTATTCTACCGCGCTAAAGAACTTTTTAAATTCAAATGAATAATCAGCTTCAATCAATTGTCCTAGATTGGATACCCAGTCATTCCAAGGTCGTGGATTTTGGTTGTGGAGATGGGGCTCTTCTTAAAATATTGGCCGAAAAAAAATCGGCAACTGGTTACGGGGTCGAGATTGATGGAGAAAAAATTAATGCGTGTATAACCAACGGTGTCTCAGTGATCCAACAAGATATTGATGCTGGTATCCAAAACTACAAAGGCATGGGTTTTGATTTTGCTATTATGGCTAGCTCTATTCAATGCCTAAGAAGACCAAGGAATGCCATGCAAAACATCTTGCAGGTTGCGAATGAGTGTGTAATTACTTTGCCTAATTTTGGAAACTGGGAACTCAGGCTGGGCTTATTAAAAGGCAAAATGCCATCCTCGGCTCAACTTCCTGCTAAATGGTATGAAACAAAAAATCTTCATCTTTGTACAATTTCAGATTTCGAGGACTTATGTGCAGAAGAATCTTTTCATATTAAAAAGAAGGTGTATTTAAACAGTCGAGGTAAATCTTCATGGCTGGCTAACACTTTCCCTAATTTATTTGCTGCTGAGGCAGTTTATCTCATTGGCTGACAAACCAACCATTGTTATTGCAACTAATAATCCAGGTAAATTAAAAGAATTTGCCCTGCTGCTACCCAACTTTAAAATAATTTCACAAAGCTCTTTGAACATCACACCAGAAGAGGAGCTTGGTCAGACGTTCTTTGAAAATAGCCTCCAAAAAGCGCGAGTGGCAAATAACGCCTCTGGCATGATATCGCTGGGAGATGACTCAGGCTTGATAGTACCAGCCTTAAATAATTTACCAGGATTACGCTCCGCCAGGTATGCGCATGAGAATGCAACGGACGAGGAAAATAGGCAACATCTAAAAAGAGAGCTTGAAGCACTAGATTTAAATCAAACCAAGGCATACTTTGTTTGTGTTTTGGTTTTGGTACAGGTTTCTGCAGACCCCTTCCCTCTGATTGCAACAGGGCTGTTAGAAGGCTCTGTAAAAACAACAATGGAAGGAGCCAATGGGTTTGGGTATGATCCAATGTTCTACCCAAAGGATAGCAATTTATCTTTGGGAGAAATGAATGCAGATGAAAAAGCCTTGCTTAGCCATAGAGGAAAAGCTATCAAAGTGTTAAAAAGAAAAATTGAAGGGTTTGCTTCTGAATAACACACCTCTCAGCCTTTATGTTCATCTGCCTTGGTGTGAAGCACAATGTCCCTATTGTGATTTTTCTATAACCACTGATCCTGTAGATGGCAACGATGCAAGGCTAGCAGAAGCAATCATCAAAGACATTAAACATTCCAGTGATTTAATAGCTGGTAGAAAATTTAAAAGTATTTATTTTGGCGGCGGCACACCGTCGCTTGCTTCAACTAAATCAATCAAACAGATATTAGATTCTGTTAGGGGTAGACTTGCATCCTCTGAAGTTGAAATAACTTTAGAGATGAATCCAAACGATGTATCTGCAAAAAAAGTAAAAGAGTTATTGGGAGCTGGTATCAATCGAATATCATTGGGCATCCAAAGTTATCGCAATCAAGAATTGCAAGCTTTGGGACGCAACCATGATCGTAAATCCGCGGTCAAAGCTACCCAAGCGCTACAAAACATCAATTCAACCATTGACTTAATCTATGGCATTGAAAAGCAAACGCCTGAATCGTTTACTGAAAACTTAGAAACAATTATCGATTCAAATGTAAATCACTTGTCCTTGTATCAATTAACAATTGAGCCAAATACTATTTTTTATAAAAAAGAGCTTTTGCTGCCTGATGAAGAGGCAATTGAGAAAATGGAAGTCATTGCAAAAGATCTTCTTGAAAAAAATGGTTTTGAGCAATATGAGGTTTCTTCATGGTCTAAACCAGGATTTGAAAGCAAGCATAATTTAAATTATTGGCAGTTTGGTGATTTTTTAGGTGTGGGACCAGGGTCACATAGCAAAATATCAAATCAGCAAGAAATTATCAGATACAGGAAAATAAAACCCCTAGAGGGTTACATTCAAAATCAAAAGTCGGCTGACTTAAAAACAATAGCAGGCAATGAACTTGATATGGATCTTGCAATGAATCTACTAAGAATTAAAAATGGTATGCAACACCATGACTTAACAATCGATCTGCCAGAAAGTTTTTTAAAAAAATATCAAAGAGGTATTGATGAAGGCTTGCTGTTAAAAGATAAGATTGGGGCCAGTCAAAAGGGATATCAATTCCTCAATGAGACTATTCAACTATTTTTTTAGAACAGTTAATAAAAAAGTATGTATCGATCTGCCTTCATTTATTGCCCGCTGTTGGAAGCGAGTGATAGGCATGCCCTCATTAGAAATTTTCTTGAACAAAAAATCTTCCTTAGATTTTTCTGCTTCTTCCTCGATGGACTCAGCATAATTTTCCCAATCCGTTGAAATATATACCGTCCCCTCTTCCCTTAAAACGTTTGCTAAAACTTTTAAAAAGCCATGTTTGATTAGTCTGCGTTTATGATGTCTAGCTTTTGGCCATGGATCGGGGCAAATAATATAAATTTCATCAAAAATTTCATTTGGAAGTTTTAAAAGCAGCTCGCGCACATCATCATCATAAATTTTTATATTCTTCAGAGAATTCTGAGTGATACTATTAAGAAGACTGCCTATCCCCGACAGGTATACTTCTGATGCAATGACCAGCGCATTGGGATTTTTAGCTGCTAAGAAAGCTGTATTTTCCCCATTACCAAAACCTATTTCTAAAATACTTTTTTCATAGCCTTGTGCTAATTCTGAGAGCTCATTGGCTCCTGATAGATGATGGTGTTCCAAAGATTCTAATGCGCTTTTTTGGGATGCGGTGATGCGACCAAGTCTTTTTACAAAACTCGTTAGGTAGGGCTTGTCTTGATTAATGAGTAAGTGCCTTGCTTAGGCTGCGTTAGACATGGCTGCTTTGAGTTTTTTCAATGCTCCATTTTCAATCTGTCTAATTCTTTCTGCAGAAACATTGTACTCATCAGCTAAGTCATGAAGGGTTTCTTTTTCATCTGCAAGATATCTTCTAGCAATAATATCTTTGCTGCGCTCGTCTAAGCTAGATAAGGCCATAGAAAGCTCTTGCGCATTATGCTCAGAAACTTCTTGTGCCTCGACAAGAATCTCTGGGCTAGATGATCTATCTTCAAGATATTGAGACGGAGAAAGAATATCGCCCTCATCATCGCTGCCGACTGGGGCATCAAATGCTGAGTCATGAGAGGTTAATCGATTTTCCATGTGCAATACATCTTTCACTTCTACATTCAAATCTTCTGCAATTTTTTCAGCTTCTTCTTGTGTTAACCAATCCAATGTTTTTTTCTTGCTTCTGAGGTTAAAGAAAAGCTTTCTTTGAGCTTTGGTTGTCGCAATTTTTACCATTCTCCAATTTTTAAGAATGTATTCATGAATTTCAGCTTTGATCCAATGCACAGCAAAAGATACAACCTTCACTCCTCTGTTAGGATCAAATCGATCGACAGCCTTCATCAGCCCAACATTGCCTTCCTGGATAATGTCAGCCAGAGGCAGGCCATAGCCTTGATAAGATCTTGCAATATGGACCACAAACCTTAAATGTGACAGAACGAGTTGACGAGCAGCTTCAAGATCATTGTTCTCATAAAGCTTTTGCGCTAGCTCTTGTTCCTGTTCAGCAGTCAAAATAGGAATAGCATGCACACAAGACAAATAGGATTCTATGTCCTTGCCCGGAGTTGATAGCGTAATTGTTTGTAAGTCTGTACCCATATATATGTTTTACTAATAACTAATTATAACTCATAGTTATTCGGAACAGATAATTATAGCAAATTTTTACTAAAACCACCTATTAGAGACAAAATTGTCTTTTTTTCGTTCAAATTACTAATTGCTATGAACATAGGATTTAATATGCTATCTTTTTTGCCATATTCAAGGGGTTTATGGCTATCAATTTGAAAAATACCTCCCCCTCTAGATCGAAGCACAGCATCAGCTGCGGCTATGTCCCATTCAGAAGTTGGACCAAATCGTGGATAAATATCAGCTTTGTTATCTGCCAAAGCACAAATTTTAAGAGAACTCCCTTTAGATATAATTTTCAATCTTTTTCCTTTTTTATCTAAAAAATTTAAAAAAGCAGTATCCACAACCGTTCTGTGACTTCTGCTGGTAACTATCCGAAGAGTTGCTCGTTTTTTAGTGTCAGCCTTTATTTTCTTGCTTGTGTGGGTTGCTATGCCTGACCAAACTTGATCAAAAGCCGGTGCGCCAACCACACCCAGAACAGGTTTACCATTTTGAATAAGTGCAATGTTAGTTGTGAACTCATCGGATTTATTAACAAACTCTTTGGTTCCATCGATGGGATCAATTATCCAAAACTCGTTTGCTGGCTTGTAATTTTTTTGCTTGAAGCTCTCTTCTGAAACAACTGGAATATCAGGAAAGTGTTTCTTCAGAAACTTCACTATGGCTTTATGGGCATACATATCTGCAGCTGTCACTGGAGATCCATCTTTTTTTTCTTGAGCACTAGATCTTGGATTCTGATAAATTTTTAGAATTTCAGGAAATAAACTCCGCGTTAACTCCTCTAATTGAGGGATAATAGGTTCTAAATTTTTAGATAACATTTCATTAATGGTAAAGCTTAATTCTACCACTGCAATTCTCTCAGATCTTGATGGTGTTATCTTGGATCTTAGTTACGATATAAAGTTTTGGGAATTGTGGCTGCCAGAACATGTAGCAGATCAAACAAATCAAAATATAAAAGAAACTCAAGCAAAGATCCAAGCAGAAATTGATATACAGAGAGGGACTCTAAATTTTTATGATCTAAATTATTGGGATGATTTACTTAATGTTGACTGCAT
>Ga0255759_10000323_pt1 | contig 42773 bp, 40 predicted proteins | sample 101ome_20_FD_179959 | JGI IMG/M metagenome (GOLD analysis project Ga0255759, IMG submission 179959) | Coastal salt marsh microbial communities from the Groves Creek Marsh, Skidaway Island, Georgia - 101404AT metaG (version 2) | ecosystem: Environmental > Aquatic > Marine > Intertidal zone >... | reverse complement strand
TAAAATGCAGTTAAATGCCTTAATGGATGGCATGATTTCAGCGTGTCAAGATACAGGGCTATCGTTGGTTGGGGGGGAGATTGCCGAAATGGGGGATTGTTATCGCAATAACGAATTTGATTTGGCGGGCTTTTGTGTGGGGGTTGTTGAAAAATCCGCGATGATTACCGGGCAATCGATTGCCTCTGGACAGTATGTTTACGGGCTGAAGTCCAATGGGCTTCATGCGAATGGCTTTTCGCTGGTTCGGCGTGTCTTGACAGAGTCAGTCTGCCAAGAGCGTGGCATTGACCCGGCTGATTTATTGGCCCCAACGGCTTTGTATGTTCAGCCAATACAAGCCCTTATGGCGGCACAAACCGTCACGGGCATTGCCCATATTACGGGGGGTGGATTAGCCGAGAATATCGCTCGTATTTTGCCCAAGCATGTATCGGCGATTTTAAAAAAATCAGCCTGGACGGTTCCCAGTATTTTTGAACATATTCAATTGGCGGGCCAAGTATCCGATTCCGACATGCTTCGAACGTTTAATATGGGAATTGGTATGGTTGTTATTACGCCGACCCCAATTTCAGATCCCAATTACAGTGAGCTTGGCTATATTGTTGATGGCAATGGAACCGTGGAATGGGCACCCTGAGCGATACGGTTTCAGTACCGGTGTTAGGGGTTTTTATTTCAGGCCGAGGGTCTAATTTTCAAGCGATTCATCGGGCGATTCAGTCGGGCGTGTTGTCGGCTCGAATTGGGTTGGTTATTTCTGATCGAGATGCCGATGGGCTTGTTTATGCAAATGCGAATAATTTGCCGTGTGTGGTGTGCCCTCGGAGTGATTTTTCTACGCAAGCGGACCACGATGCGGCCATGCTTGAGCAGTGTCAACGCGCTCAGGTGAATTGGATTGTTTTAGCCGGGTATATGCGAATTTTATCCGCAGGGTTTTTGGCTAACTACCCGGATAAAGTCTTAAATATTCATCCGTCACTATTGCCCAAATTTAAAGGGCTTCACCCGCAGCGACAAGCATTGGCTGCCGGTGAATCTGAATCGGGATGTACCGTGCATTACGTTATACCCGAGGTGGACAGTGGGCCCATCATTTTACAACATCGGGTGCCCATTTACGATGGGGACACGGAAGCACAGCTAAGCGCCCGTATTTTAGAGGAAGAACACAAAGCGTATGTCGCAGCATTGAAAATAGTATTGGGAGACGATGAATGAGAGCATTAATTAGTGTATCGGATAAGACCGGTTTGGATGTATTGGCACAAGCGTTGGTATCGCAGGGATATGAGATTGTATCAACGGGAGGTACATTGCGGTATTTGGTGGAGTGTGGATTGCCGGTCACGGCGGTTTCGGATGTTACGCAGTTTCCGGAAATTATGAATGGTCGGGTTAAGACCTTGCATCCCTTGATTCACGGGGGTATTTTGGCACGCCGTGATGTGGATACCCATCGGCAAGCCTGCGATACGCATGGGATTGGGCTGATTGATGTGGTGGTGGTTAACTTGTATCCGTTTCAGGCTACGGTCAGCCAACCCAATGTTGCGCTGGCGGATGCCATTGAAAATATTGATATTGGTGGACCGTCCATGGTTCGCTCGGCGGCTAAAAACCATGAATTTGTGGCCGTAATTACCAATCCCGACCGGTATTCAGACGTGATTCAAGCCCTGCAAACTCCGCACGGGTTATCCGCAGAATTTCGTCGCTCTTTAGCGATAGAAGCGTTTGAGCACACCGCTCAGTACGATGCTGCGATTGCGCAGTACTTGGGTCGTGTATCGGGTGGGGGCACACCGCCCAATCGCTTAACCTTGCAGTATGAAAAGCATAGTGACTTGCGGTATGGTGAAAACCCCCATCAAAAGGCTGCGTTTTATAAGCCAACGCCGTTATCGGGGTTGTCTGGATTGATTCAACATCACGGCAAAGCGTTGTCGTATAACAATTTGGTGGATGCTGAGGCAGCCTGGGAATTGGCGCGTGCATTTGAGCCCAGTCAATCTGCGGTTGTGATTATTAAGCATACCAATCCGTGTGGGGTTGCCGTAAAATCGACACTTGTGGACGCCTATTCGGCAGCGTATGCGGCGGATCCAGTATCGGCGTTTGGTTCCATTATTGGGGTTAACCAACCGGTTGATGCGGCTACAGCATCGGCGATGCAAGCATTGTTTGTCGAGGCGATTGTGGCCCCAGGCTATACGCCAGAAGCCTTGGCAATTTTAATGCAAAAACCGTCTGTGCGATTGTTGGAATTGCCGGACTTTTTTAGTTTTTCCGAGCCGTTTACACAAAAAGTGATTATGGGTGGGGTTTTGTATCAAGAGTCGGATGGCATTATTTGGGATGATGCCCAATTATCCACAGTTACCGGTCATATTGCATCGGAACAGTGGGCCGATTTAAAATTAGCATTTACGGTGGTTAAATCCGTCAAGTCCAATGCAATCGTATTGGCTAAACACGGGGTCGTTATTGGTGTGGGAGCGGGTCAGATGAGTCGGGTTGAGGCGGCTAAGTTGGCGTTAATGCGGGTTCAAAATAATGATAATAATCAACAAACAACGGGCTGTGTAGCGGCTTCGGATGCCTTTTTTCCATTTCCCGATTCGATTACGCATTTGGGTCAGGCAGGCATTTCAGCCATTGTGCAGCCAGGCGGGTCCAAAAAAGATGATGCGGTTATTGCAGAATGTGAAAAGCATGGCATGGGTATGGTAATGACGGGGATTCGACACTTTAAGCACTAAATGATGATGCACCGATGCCGCCTGTTTTTGGTTTGTATTATCGCGATTCATACGAGTCTATTTGCGAGCAGCATTCTAACGCCGGTGCAGGCATTTTATTCTGAGCAATACTGGGTGGCGTTAAATCCGGATCAGTTTCAGAAAAAACCGGATTCCGATGTGGATCAATTATTAAAGGCGCACGCCTTAATTAAATTGGGCAAAACCCGAAAAGCCTCTAAAGTACTTCATGATATTCCGTCCAGTCCGGGCATTGATAATTATGTTGTTTATCTAAACATTCAAATTGCATTGTTAGACAACAACATTGATGAAGCCGAGCGATTATTGGCCATGATGTACAATGACCCTGAGTTGAAAGTTTACACGTGGACCCAATTGGCGATTGCGGAGCATGATGCACGGCCAAAACGTGCCATTCACTATTATGAATTGGTGCGCCAAGAAACCCAGGACTCACGGGTTTTAGCGTCCACATACCGAGCGTTGTGGGGGTTGTATAATATGACCAAACAATTTGATAAAGCCAATAGTATTGTTGTGGAGTGGTTGGCGCAATATCCGGATGCCGTGGATCATGAGTATCGGTTAAAGTATTGGTCCGATCGGTATGATTCCAATGCCATGGCCTATGCCATTGGGTATTCGTACTATAAACAACGCCAATATCAAGATGCGATTGAGTCCTTAAGCCAAGTCCAGCGCAATACGAAACCCTATGGAAAAGCCCGGGTGTATTTGGGGCTGTCATACTACTTTAATTACGATTTTGGCAATGCAATTTATGTGCTTAAGCCCATACCGGATTCAATCTTATTGGACCACAATGCCTTAATTTATATTGCGCGCAGTTATCAACGGTTGGGTAAAGATCGGGAGGCTATTCGTGCATTTGAATATGTGTTGAAAACCAAATCGGTTCACCGGCCCAATGCCTTATATTATTTGTATTATTTAAGTGATAATCAGTCGGATAAAGCAAAATACAAAGAGCGTTTGTATAAAAAGCATCCCAATTCATCATTGGTTAACAAATTGATTTGGACAGAAGTTGAAACGCATTTGGAAAATAAAGATTGGATTGAGGCACACAATCAGCTCATGAATACATCGTTAATTTCTAGCGATACCGAGTTGCAGGCACGTTTATCGTATTGGACGGCTAAAACAAAGCAATATTTTGGTGAATTTAAAGAATCTTCCGTGATTTATAATCGTGTACTGAATCAGTTTCCGTATACGTATTATGCCTATCGATCCAGTCAAAATTTAGATGAATCCAATGTTAATTTTTTAAATTATCATCATGTTAATCAAACCACGATTTTATCCCATAAAGATTATTTGTTGGTTAATATTGGGTTAGCAGACTTGGTGCGACAACGGTTGAGCCAGGCTTTATTAAAAGCGCATGAAGACAACACGAATGACAAAGAAAAATTAACCCATCAACTCAGTTATGTGTATCAACTCATGGGGGATTATTATGAATCGATTCAGACCATTCGACGGCAGTATGGTCGGGAGTTGTATCCGCAAAAAGATGCTGAGTTGTCGGCTCAATTGCAGCCATTGTTGTATCCAACTCCGTACCTTGAATGGGTGCACTATTACGCCAAACACTATTCGATTCCGGCATCCATTGTGATGGCGGTGATGCGAGAAGAAAGCTTGTTTAAAACACGCAGTGTATCGCGAGCCCGTGCCGTTGGACTTATGCAAATTATGCCTCAAACGGGTCAGGAGCTAGCCAAGCAGTTGGGGGTAGCTTGGGCTGGGGTATCCAGTTTGCAAGATCCGAAAACTAACATTCAATTTGGGTGCTATTATTTGTCCCGTTTATACAAGCAGTTCGGCAATTGGGAGCATGCCTTAATGGCGTACAATGCGGGTCCGAATCGTGTTAAACAATGGCAAAAAGAGTATCCAACGGATGACATGGATTGGTTTGTTTTAATGGTTCCCTATGATGAAACCAAACACTATGTGAAGCATGTGCTTCAGTCGTATTTTATGTATCAAAAGGCAGGTTTATCCCATGTTAAAAGTAATTGATTTCGAATCGGTAAAAACACCCGCGTATGTTTTAGATGAAACGCAGTATATTAAAAACTTAACGCTATTAAAGTCCATTGAGGATCGCACGGGCTGCCAAATTTTATTGGCCATTAAAGCCTTTGGGAATCCGCATTATTTGGCATTGAGCAATGATTATATCTCCGGAATTTCAGCGAGCTCATTGCATGAGACCCAATTGGCGCACTCGGTGATTACCAACGATATTCATGTGTATTCCCCAGCATTTAAGGCTGAGGAATTGGCACAGATTCAATCCATGGCCAATCATATTATATTTAATTCATGGCCACAGTGGATGCGGTATCGGGATACAGTCCCATCGAATGTGTCGTGTGGCCTTCGCATTAACCCCGCCTATTCTGAAATTGATCAGCCGTTGTATGATCCGTGTCGACCCCGGTCGCGGTTTGGGGTGCATCCGGAAGTGATTCAGAGCTTGGATGGGTTGTCCGGATTTCATGTTCATGCGTTGTGTGAGCAGCATGTGGATGTTTTAGAACGCTTGTGGGGACATATTGAGGATCAATTTGGAGAGTGGTTGCCGCAGTTAGACTGGATTAATTTAGGTGGGGGGCATTTATTAACGGATCCAACGTACAATATTGATCGGTTGGTTGATTTTATTAATACGGTTCAGGACACGTATAACCTTCGGGTTATTTTAGAGCCTGGCACGGGCGTGGTTGTGGATGTGGGGTACTTGGTGGCTTCCGTGGTTGATATTATTGAACGGGATGGGTTAATTGCAATTTTAGATACCTCAGCGACCGCCCACGTGCCGGATATTTTAGAGATGCCGTATCAACCGCGTATTTTGGGGCAATCCTATGGAAAATATACCTATCAGTTAACGGGTATTACGTGTTTATCTGGGGATATTATTGGGGATTATGGGTTTGATCGGCCCTTAGCAATTGGGGACCGGGTGGTATTTGAAGACGTTGCTCCGTATACAATGGTTAAAAATACAACCTTTAATGGGATTGCCTTGCCGGATATTTACAATTATTCTCGGGATAAAACGTTGTCGGTTATGCGAACCTTTGACTATACGGATTTTGTCCGACGCTTAGGGTGATTCAGCTATAATACGCCAAGAATAGCATCGGTTGATAATCGTTTTTTATAATCGGTATCGGTATGCGAAAATACGATAGTCCCGCGATTATTAATCACAAACACGCTGGGTTTTGGTAGTTTTCTATCGGTGTCTTGATCCACAATGCCAAAGTGTTTAGCCCCTTCCATGTGGGTGTCTGATACCAATGAATAGGTTAGGTTATTTTCTTTTTGTGTCTTGGCCAATACGCTTGGGGAATCTGGGCTAACGGCAATTAATTGATATCCCGCTGTTTGAATCGCCGATTCAATTTGGTTCAATTCATTTAAATGGGTAACGCAGTAGGTACAAAAACTGCCTTGATAATAGACCAATACCACTGGTTTTTCTTGGGTAGCATTGAGTAAATTGAATGGTTGATTATTGACGCGTGTATACTGTAAAGTTTCTGGAATTTTATCCCCTTTAGTTAACGGCTTGAAGGCTTGATCCGACGCCGTTTGAACAAATTGGAATACAACTAAAGCAACGCTAATCAATAAACCTATAATAATAAACTTGCGAACACTTGATTGTTGTCGACGACGTGATCTTAATCCCATAACAAGCTAACCTCCAGTTTAAATATATCATTGTTATACAATCGATTTTCATGCTGATACGATACCGATACTTCATAAGACTGTAACGCAATACCAACCCCAAAGCTTAGATTCGTATTGCTATTGCCAACCCGCAAGGCAACCGCAGAATTTAGCTGCAATTCAGCCCCTAAAATCCAATTGGTATCGTATTGGGTTTGAATCTCGGATGTGACTAATAATTTGTCTTCTAAAATACGGGTTGAGGCCCCGATGGCATAGGTGGGCTCAATAAATTCTACAGTGCCATTTTCCCAACGCATGGCCGATGTGCCTGCATTTAAAACGCTAGCCCCAAACGTATAGTCTTGATAGCGGGTTAGCATTCCAGCATTAAACCCGATGGCATGGCCCGTATAGCCCACTAAGTTTTCATGAATATAGTGCATACTAATGCCCACATCCGCCCACGGCATTGAGTAAGCAGTTGCCCCATGATAGACAAAGGCATCCCAACTGCTGCTACCCAATACGGTGTGGGGGGTGTAATCCGCTAGGGGGGTATTGCTGATATCTGGATTCTGACTGGTTTCCGTTAAAATAATGTCATCTAAATGGGCATTTCGAAAGCCTAGGTTAAATCCAAATTTTTCATATACTTTGTTGTAGTTTAATGCATAATATTGCGTTTCAATTTTTCCAAAATTAGCAAAAGAAACCCCATTTCTGCCTTGTATAACGGTGGCTGGGTTGTTGTACACAAACCGGTGATCATTGGGAATAGCCACTGAAGCGCCACTCATCCCCGATGAGCGAACATTGAATTGATTGCGCAAATAATCGGCGGCCTGATTGGTGCCCCACACAGATAAGCCAATGCACAGCAAGAGACAAAGTCGAATCATTTATAAACCACCACTTTGCATTTGCTAAATACGGTGCCGTCAATGCTAGTAAACTTAAAATACGCCACATAGACGCCATTGGCCACCATATTTCCGTGGTTATTTCGGCCATCCCAAGTAATGTCGCTATTAAAGCCTTTAGCGCCGCCACGTTTACCGCGTTGACGATGGGCTTCATAGACTTTGGTGCCGGATAAGGAGTAAATGTGCATCTCAACAGTGGAATCATTGCCCAGTGTGTATTGAAATCGGGTTGTTTGGCCGATACCTGGGTTAAACGGATTGGGTCCATTTAAGACCCCGGGCGCTGATAAGTTAATCGCCGCAAGAGATTGTGTGCTGGCGTTTGGCACGAGTATTAAGGCGCTGCCGCTGACTGCAGTGAGTTGTCTCACAACGGTTTCCCATGTATTGGGCGTCCCGACACGTTGATTATCCAACCACTGAGCCAGGGTGTTTGCGGCATAAAGCACATGATTCGTAGGAACCAATTCATGCCCAATAACATGAACATCAAATACCGCTGTATATTTATTGAATGAGGGCACGTTAATGGTTCCTAGACTCGCTAAATTTTGACTCACCGTTGCATTCAGTGTTGGGGCAATATTAAAGGTTGGGGTAGTTGCCGTGATTTCCTTGGGCATATAAAGACCGTTGGGTAGAATGCGCGGCATCGCAATGCCCTCGCTCGTTTCGCTAATAAGCAACTGTGTAGCATCGGGGTCAATGGCCAGCATTAATTGAGGGGTGTGGGGTTCCCACTCCCCGATTGTTTTTTCTTGTCGATTTGCGTTATAGCCAGTAACAGACAAAAGCCCTAAATAAAAATAACGGGTGATTAAACATTTATAATCGCAGTTGGAATCTGTGGGGTAGTAACTGGCCGTTGACGGATAAGCCTTAAGGTTGGTGGTTGCTTCGGCAGTGCGCCCTCTTGCGGCATCCATCGCGATGTTAAATGTTGATTTTTGTACAGCTGAGACATTGTTTGTTGGTTTGAATGCATCAGAGACTTTGCCCAAGCCGTTTTCAAAAATTAGGGATAAATTGGATTGCAAGATCTGGGTTTTGTTGTAATCTAAAAACACGCTTTCAGTCGCATTGACCGATACGGTTTGAACATGAATCGCCCCAAAAGCAACGGTGCTAATGATTAAACCAATAAAAACTCGAAGCATACTAACTACCAGTGTACCAGTTTGTGCTATGATTAAACAGTAGTGATGACTAAAACAACATCAATTCGATTGAAGCAAGTCAACAGCCGTGTGGATGTAGGGTGGGGGTGTTTGTCTCAGCTTGGTTCGGTTATTCGAGATCAAATTTCAGGTCGTCGTCTGGTTATTGTGACACAATCAACGATTCCAGATTCCTATTGTCAAGCCATTACAAAATCCTGTGAATCGGTTGGGTTTAATGTGCAAACCATTGGTATTCCCGATGGTGAAACATCGAAATCAATGGATCAGGTGTCTGCAATAATCACCCAGTTACTAACCTGGCGATTGGATCGGCACGATGCCCTCATTGCCTTGGGCGGGGGTGTTGTTGGGGATTTAACCGGCTTTGTAGCGGCCATTTATTTGCGTGGTATTGCGGTTATTCAAGTTCCCACCACGTTGCTGGCTCAAGTGGATGCGGCAATTGGTGGAAAAACGGGGGTTAATCATCCCTTGGGAAAAAACTTAATTGGTTCCTTTCATCAACCGTTAATCACCTATTGTGATGTGCAAACCTTGTGCAGCTTGCCCCAGCGTCATATTCAATCGGGCTTAGCGGAAGTCATTAAATATGGCATGATCATGGATGCTCATTTCTTTAATCAACTATTGACCCAAACATCGGCACTCAGCGCTGTGTCTGGGCCTGAACCCTGGATGCAAATTGTGCAGCAGTCGGCTCAGCATAAAGTTCAGGTGGTTAATGACGATGAAAAAGAAGCCAATCGACGGATGATCTTAAATTTTGGGCATACCATTGGGCATGCCATTGAAGTAGCTGGGGATTATCAGTATTATTTTCACGGAGAAGCCATTGCCTTGGGCATGCTGGCTGAGACACGGCTTGCAATTCACTTGGGGCTATGCCAAGAATCTGTGTATGAGGCCTTGTTTTCTTTGATTCAGGGCATTGGGTTGCCAACACAGCTAGACATTCCGAAATCGGACCCAAAATCAGGGCTTATGGATACCATGCGTTTGGATAAAAAAGCCATTCGGGATCAATTGCGGTTTGTATTGCCCACAAAAATAGGGGATGTTACAATTGTTTCTGTTGCTGAATCCGATATTCAAGCCGTTTTGGATACCCTTTAAAACGTATGAAAAAGATTTTAATTATTCATGGTCCCAATTTAAATCAGCTCGGTAAACGTGAGCCGGATATTTACGGAACGGATACCTTAGATGATATCAATCAACAGTTGCAAGCGATTGCGCAAGCGGAATCGGTTTCTTTGACTATTTTGCAGTCCAACCACGAAGGCGATATTGTGGATGCTATTCACCTTCATGCACAGGATCATGCCGGTTTGGTTATCAACCCGGCTGCGTTTACCCACACAAGCATTGCCATTCGCGATGCATTAGCGTCAGCGTCTATACCAACCGTTGAAGTGCATCTGTCTAATATTTATCAACGCGAAGCGTTTCGGCATCATTCTTATATTAGTTCAGTGTGTGTGGGTCAGATATCGGGATTGGGGGCCTACGGGTATGCGGCAGCATTGCGGTACTTGTGTGCTCGAGATTAAGCAGCTTTCAGTCCAATTTCACGTTAATCAAACACAGTTAACCGTTATTCGTGATTTATCATTGTCAATTCCAGACAATACGGTCATGGGATTGGTTGGGGAATCGGGGTCAGGAAAAAGTGTAACGGCCTTGTCTGTGTTGGGTCTTTTGCCCCCAAATGGCCATATTGAGTCTGGTAAAATTATCTGGAATGGCACTGAAATACAGGGGTTTTCAGATGCGGATTATCGCACCATTCGGGGGCGGGATATTGGGCTGGTATTTCAAAACCCACTGGCATCCTTAAACCCGGTGTTTAGCATTCAGGATCATTTTGTTGAAACGTTGCGCTTGCATTTTGGCCACACCCGAAAACAAGCCATTCAAGAAGCCGAATATTGGCTGAATCGTGTGGGTATTCCCGATGCCCATAAACGCTTGTGTGATTATCCGCATCAGTTTTCATTGGGTATGTGTCAGCGTATTATGATTGCGCTAACGTTGGCCATGAAGCCTAAATTATTAATTGCCGATGAACCAACGGCATCTCTGGATGTGACAATTCAGGTTCAAATTTTAGAGTTGTTGCAAGATTTGCGCGCCGAATTGGGTATGTCGGTCTTATTAATTTCCCATGATCTAGGCGTTATTGCGCAGCAATGCGATCGTGTGGCCGTTATGTATTTGGGTGAATTGGTTGAATGGGCACCCGCAGAGACACTGTTTTCAAATCCCAAACACCCGTATACTCAGGCGTTGCTAGCGTCGATTCCAATTCCAGATCCTAAAGCGCCCAAACCGCAGCGATTAAGTGGCGAGCTTCCCAGCTTGTATAAGCGTCCAGCCGGGTGTGCCTTTCATACCCGTTGTCCCCAGGCTATGCCAGTGTGTCAAACGAGTCGTCCAGGCCTGAACAATACGGTTGATCACGCCGTTGGTTGTTTTCTTTATTCAGAAGAACCCGCGAATCAATAACCTAGCCCAAGCGCATAAAGTTTGTTATGATGATAACCACATGACACACACAGATACGAAACGCATTTTATTGATTGGATCGGGTGGTCGAGAGCATGCCATTGCCTTGGCATTATCCCGATCTCCACGATTGGCCAAGCTGTATGTATCCCCGGGCAATCCAGGGACTCAGGCTATTGGGGAATCCATTCATTTATCGATGGATAATAATTTTGATGCGGTCATCGAGTTTGTGAAGCAAAATAATATTGATATTACGATTGTGGGTCCGGAACAGCCATTGGTCGATGGCATTGCAGATCGATTTTTGGCTGAAGATTTGGTGATCATTGGCCCGTCTAAAGATGCGGCCCAGTTGGAAGGCTCTAAGGCCTTTGCCAAATCATTTATGAAAAAATACAATATACCAACTGCAGAGTATGCCGTGTTTGATGACTACGATAGTGCCAAAGATTATGTAAAAACCCACGGATGTCCCATTGTGATTAAAGCCGATGGGTTAGCGTCTGGAAAAGGGGTTGTGGTTGCCCATGATGAACATACCGCCATTGACGCTTTAGAATCGGTATTTGTGCACCATAAATTTTCATCCAACCGTGTGGTCATTGAATCATTTTTAGAGGGCGTTGAAGCATCGTTAATGGCATTTGTGGACGGTAATCACATTGTCCATATGGTATCGGCTCAAGATCACAAGCCTATTTACGATGGCGATAAAGGGCCAAACACTGGTGGGATGGGGTGTTTCTCGCCGTCTATGGCTTTAAATCCGTTGGTTGAGTCGTATGTTTTAGAGTCAATTGTAAATCCCACGCTGTACGGCATTCAATCGGAAGGCATGGACTTTCGGGGAATTTTATATTTTGGCTTAATGATACATACCAATAATCGAGCCAGTGTAGTGGAGTATAATACACGATTTGGGGATCCAGAAGCTCAGGTTGTGCTGAACCGACTGGATACGGATTTAATTACTATTTGTGAAGCCATTCATAATCGAACATTGGATACCTTGACGATTGATTGGGATGTTAAGCAGGCAGTATGCGTAGTCTTAACGTCCGGGGGGTACCCCAATCATTATGATGTGGGGATCCCCATTCATGGAACTGAAATTTTCGAAACAACAGATTCCTATACCCTTATTCATGCGGGAACACGTCTAGAAGGGGATCAATTGTTAACCAATGGGGGGCGTGTGTTGGGTGTTTTGGCTAAATCTTGGGACATTCCATCGGCTGCTGAGTTGGCGTACAATGCCATTGGCCATATTCACTACCAGGGAATGTATTATCGGAAGGACATTGGACTTAAACCCAAAACAGTTTAAGGGGCGTTACGTCTTTGCCGGTTCACCTGATTTTGCTGTTCCGACGCTTTCAGTCCTTCTGGATAACCATGAAACACAGTGTGTAGGGGTATTTACACAGCCTGAAAAGCCAACGGGGCGGGGGAAAAAGCTATCACCAACGGCGGTTCAGGCTTATGTGCAAAGCCGATCAGCATCTGTTCCGCTGTTTCATCCCACAACGCCGGAGGCATTTGCCGATGCGATACACCAATTAAACCCGGATGTGATTGTTGTCGTGGCTTATGGCATGATCATTCCCAAACATATTGTAGATGCGTATTGTTGCATCAATGTGCATCCGTCATTGTTGCCCAAATACCGAGGCGCAACGCCGATTCAAGCCGCATTATTAAATCAAGACACGGTGTCCGGGGTTAGTTTGATTCGCATGAATGAATATATGGATGCTGGGGATATTTTATTGACACAATCCATGCCCATTCCGATGGCCAGCACAGCCGGGGATTTGCATGCGATTTATGCGGGAGTGGGGGCCGAATTGTGCTTGCGTTATTTGTATGATCACACTTCGATTACCCCAACAGCCCAAGACGATACTCTGGCGACGTATTGCAAAAAAATTCAATCCGCCGATGCGTGCTTGCTACCTGAGTATGATGCGGCAGAAAAGCTGGCTCGAATTCAGGCATTTTCACCGAAGCCGGGGGCGTATATTCTTCAGAACAATAAACGCATTAAAATTTTTCGGGCTCAGATTCTTGATGGTTGTTTAGAGCCGTTGGAGATTCAAGTTGAGGGCAAGCCTAGAATGGCGTATTCAAATTATTTGGCTGGCAATCCGCCACTTGTGATTTAGCCATGTTAACCAAACGCATTATTGCTTGTTTAGACATTGACAATGGCCGGGTGGTGAAAGGGGTCAATTTTGTGGGGATTCGCGATGCGGGAGATCCGGTTGAGCTGGCCCAGCGTTATGATGCACAAGGTGTGGATGAATTGGTTTTTTTGGATATTACAGCAAGTTCGGATGACCGAGCGGTTTTAATTGACTGTGTATCGCAAGTGGCGGCGTGTGTGTTTATTCCATTAACCGTTGGGGGTGGGATTCGCACTGTGGCGGATATGCGGGCGGTGTTGTGTGCGGGTGCGGATAAAGTAGCGATTAATTCAGCGGCGATCCACACGCCGGAGTTAATTACGGCTGGTGCCAATCAATTTGGGGCTCAGTGCATGGTGGTTGCCATTGATGTGAAGCAAAATGATGCGGGGGAGTGGATTGTGTACACCCATGGGGGGCGACGAGCAACGGCATTGAATGCCTTGGATTGGGCCGTCGAAGCGGTGGCGCGCGGTGCGGGTGAATTGTTAATTACGTCTATGGATCATGATGGAACGAAATCGGGGTATGCGGCGGATTTAATGGCTCAGATTCGATCCCGAGTCCGTGTGCCCATTATTGCGTCGGGCGGAGCGGGAACGGCGCAACATGTGGCGGATGTTTTGCCGCATTGCGATGCCGCTTTATTAGCATCGTTATTACACGATCAAATTTTGACCGTTCAAGAGATTAAACAAACGGTGGACGCAGCTGGACTCCCTGTTCGGCATGTAATTGTTTAGATAGTAGTAAAGTATGAGGCTATCGACAATAGTGATAATGGGGAATGTGTTGATCCATGCAGGGCATATACGTTTTAAAACTAGAGAGCATGCGTTTGAATGCAAAGAATTTCAGAAGCCCAATCCCTGCAATATAGTTACTTTGCGCCAATATGGAGTTTATCGGTATCCTGATGCCGGTATTCAAATAACACATCCATCTGACTCTCCTTCTATTCATCCGGATGATGGATATAGTGTAGATAAAGCTTTTTTTTTAAGCCTTTCTGAGCATAACTATTGGAATTATTATGCTGATTATTATTCGAAGCATGTTCCCGCTTTGGAATTTCAGTTAGCTTGTGCTGACTCTATGCAGATAAAGAAAAACGAAACAGTTGTAGAATTCAAGGCTCAGGATATAGTTAGCGAAGGTATTAAACCCGCTTTTATAAATGGTAAAGTCAAGTGGCCCATAGTTTTCGGGGTAAAGAATATTTCTGAAACAGGCATAAGCTTGGAGAAGATTTGTTCAAAAAAACTTGATGAGCCAGTTGTTAAAAAGTGCAAGGATGAGCTAGATAAGTGTAACACCCTATATAATCAAAAATCTGGCATAACCTTGGATATTATTATTTTTTCTTTCATACTCCTGGTCAACAGAAAACTTTCACCGCCAAGCCTATTAATTTCAGTTAGCTTGTGCTGACTCCATTCAGATAAAGAGAAATAAAAGCGTTATTTTTTAATGTCGCATAATATATATTATGTAAAAAATAGATAGAAAAAAGTAGTCCAAACGAGGGGGTTTAGTTTATAATAGTGGGTATTGTGATAGAGTTTTTGTTTTGGCAATGAAATATCCGATTTCCTGGTTATCTGAGTATGTTTCCATACCAATACCACCCAATGAATTGGCAGATCGGTTGTGCATGGCTGGGTTTGAAGTTGAGGATTTGATTACGATTGGTGAATCGCTTCGCGGCATTACCACCGGAAAAATTATGGATATTCAGCCGCATCCACAAGCGGATCGATTGGTGATTACCCAAATTTCAACCGGTGATGCCACGCATCAAATTGTAACCGGAGCGACCAATATTGCCGTTGGTGATCGTGTTCCGGTTAGTTTGCCCGGGGCTGTTTTGGCTAATGGGACCGAGATTCACGCTCAACCGTTGCGTGGCATTGATTCGTATGGGATGTTGTGTTCAGAGTTGGAACTCGGTGTGAGCACTGAAGCATCGGGTATTTGGATTTTGCCTGAAGACACCCCCATTGGCTGTGATTTTATTGCTTATGCCAGCCTAACGGATACCCTATTGGACATTAGCATTTTGCCCAACCGTGGCGATGCCTTGTCTATGATTGGGTTGGCCCGTGAAATTGCCACCATAACGCATGAAACCGTTCGGTATCCCACACTCAACTCCCCCGTTCAATCCAAACCAGCCAAACCAGAAACCCCGTTTAATATTCGCATTGAATCCCCCCACTGCATGGGTTATCAAGCCAGTACCTTGGCGGTATCCGTTCGGCCATCGCCCATTTGGATGCAACGCCGGTTAGCGTTATGCGATGTTAAGCCCATTAATAACGTTGTGGATATTACCAATTATGTCTTATTGGAAATGGGTCAGCCCATGCATGCGTTTGATCACCAACGCCTGAATGCGGACACACTATGCATTCGGCAAGCCACGGAAACGGATACGATTGACTTGCTGGACGGCCAATCGGTTGCCTTAACCCCGGATGACATGGTCATTGCAACGGATACAAATCCGGTAGCTTTAGCCGGTGTCATGGGTGGTTTAACCAGCAGTATCCAGGCAGACACAACGGCGATTGTCTTAGAATCCGCCCAGTTCCAGCCGACCCCCATTCGTCGAACCGCCAAGCGATACAATTGCCGAACCGACAGTGCCATTCGGTTTGAAAAGTCCATTGACCCGTGTGCCTACACGCGTGCGACGGATCGTGCCATTGGGTTGTTAATTCAGCACGCATCGGCTGTCTTTGGTTGTACAGTGACTCAGGCGGTATCAGACTATACCCCACGCACAATTAATTGGTCCGGTGATGCGATTAATGACCTGTTGGGTACTCATTTGTCCCAATCAATTATGATGCAGTGTTTGGAATCCCTAGGCTTTGCTGTCACTGAAACGACAGCCACTGTGCCCAGTTGGCGCCATGCGGATGTGATGGGGCTGCCAGATTTAGCTGAAGAAATTATTCGCTGCTATGGCATTGATCACATTGACAATGCCCCCTTGCGACTGGTTGGACCCATGAGTGAGAGCCCTCAGCGTTGCGTAGATGCCTTAAAAAATCAGTGGTCAAGTATGGGCTTTAGTGAAGCAGTTTGTATGCCCATGATTGCCGAATCAGATTGCGATCATTTGGGGCTTGAGTCTGGAGTTCGGGTGGCAATTCAAAATCCCATTTCAAGCGAAGAGTCTATCATGCAACCGCACGGTTTGCCAGCTTTGCTGCGGGTGGCCAGGCACAATTGGCATCATCAACACCAGTGCATTCGGTTGTTTGAATGCACCACCTTATTTACACGCACCGAAACTGGCTACCAAGAAACGCCCATCTGTCATGGCATTATGGTTGGTGATGTTGATTTTTTTGAACTTAAGCGTGTGCTTGCATCCGTATGCCCCAGTTTAGTCTATCAAGCGTTTGTAGACACCCCCGAGTATTGGCACCCTGGACAATCCGCTCGTTTAACGGGGCCAACCCATGGCGAATGCGGGATGGTGCATCCGCGTGTTGCACAGGCGTATGATTTGCCCAATGTGGCGTATTGGGCACTCCACTTGCCCATCGCGCAATCAACGCCGGAGTATCAGGCGTTTTCACGGTATCCAAGTGTGACCCGGGATATTGCGTTGGTGTTGCCTAAGGCAACCCAATATGCGGATTTGCTCAGCAGCATTCAGAGCATGCGTTTATCGGATTTGGCGTCGGTATCGCTGTTTGATTATTTTGAATCTACCGAAAAATTGGGTGCCGGTGTTAAGAGTTTGGGATTATCACTAACCTATCAATCGCATAAAAAGACATTGGAAGATAATCGAGTCAATCGCATGCATGATCGTGTTGTTCAGCATTTATTGGCCCAGTTTCCGGATGCCCGTATTCGAGAATGAGCGCATTTAACACCCCCATGTTGCGTCAATATAAAGCCATTAAGGACCAGCATCCGGATACGGTGTTGTTGTTTCGCTTGGGGGACTTTTACGAACTGTTTGACGCCGATGCGCGCACTGTTTCGGCCTTATTGTCCCTGACATTAACCGGACGTGGGAAAGCCCCCAATCGCGTGGATATGTGTGGTATGCCGTATCATGCTGCGGACAAATACATTAAACAATTGGTGGATCATGGGTACAAAGTCGCTCTATGTGAGCAAACCGAGGCGGCGGATGAAAAGCCGGGGTTGACCGAACGAGGGGTGGTTCAAATTATTACGCCAGGCACGGTCTTTGAAGATAGCAGTAATCAGCATAATTTTTTAATTAGTTTCTGCCAATTTAATAAAAAAATAAGCTATAGCTTAGCGGATGTTGGTACCGGAGGAAGTTGTTATTGTGGGTTTTTAAATGATGAAGCTCAGATCCCTAATTTAGTGGCTCGATACCAGGCCAGAGAAATTGTTATTGATGATACTGTGACCATTTCAACGCCCCTACCCCAGTGCATTGTTACCCAACGCGATACACTAACAGAAACCCAAATTGAGCACTATATTTCCAGAGTATTTGGGGATAATTGTTGTGAGCGATTTGGCGTTGATTCGGATCAATTGGCTAGCATAGCGTTACTGATGAGCTATATTCACAATACTCAATATGCACAGGCCAAGCATATTACACGCATTCAACGTCAGTATCCAGACGATACGCTGATTATGGATTATGCGACCCTAGACACGTTAGGCTTGGTCCACCATCAAAAGCCCGATAGTTTATTTCAGCATATGAATCGAACCCAAACACGGATGGGGGCTCGGTATTTGCAACAACGCATGATGATGCCATACCGATCACCCAAAGCCATGGAAACACAATGGAATAGTATAGAGGTGTTGCTGAATGCCTCGGATGAGCGTCAGGCTTTGCGTCAGGCCTTGCAGGGGGTGAATGATCTGAATCGGTTGGCCACCAAAATCAGCCAAAAAACCCAAAATCCACGCGATTGTATTGCGCTGGCTGAAACCTTAACAGCCATTGCGAGCATTGCCGCTAAATTGCAGGGTTCAGATACACAGTTGGCCAATGCTCGACAGGCCATTGAGCATGCCCATTCAACATGGCTAGCAGCGGTTGTTGCGCATATTCAAGCCACGGTTGTGAGTGAACCGCCGGTGCATATTAAACAAGGCGGAACGATTGGTGCCGGCTGCGATGCTGAGTTGGATGCATTAATGGATTCGTTTCAATCCATTCGGAACTGGATCAATACCCTAGAAGCCACTGAGCGGGCAGCCACCGGTATTCAGACACTCAAAGTGGGGTACAACAAAGTATTTGGCTATTATATTGAGTGCTCCAATCGTGCCACAGTGCCTGAGCATTACATTCGCAAACAAACCCTGACCAATGCCGAGCGCTATATTACAGCTGAATTAAAAGAAAAAGAAACCATTTTATTAACGGGCCAGGAGCAACAAATATCTCGAGAAACCAGTGTGTACAATCAATTAATTGACACGCTAATCCCCCATGTTGCTGCGATGCAGGCATTGGCGCAAGTGATCGCCCAGTTGGATGTCATTCAAAGTTTAGCCACAGTGGCGCACGAGTATGGGTACACGCGCCCCCACGTATTGGCCGAACCGGTCTTGCATTTGAGTGATAGTTATCACCCTATTTTAGCGCGACAATCGGATATAACCTTTATTTCGAATAGCGTCACGTTATCCAATGAATCGGGAAATTTAGGGCTTATTACCGGCCCCAATATGGCGGGTAAGTCCACAATTATGCGCCAAGTCGCTGTGTGTATTGTCATGGCGCAAATGGGTAGTTTTGTTCCCGCATCGGTATGCCAGTTTGGCCCAGTGGATCATTTATTTACTCGTATTGGTGCCATGGACAATTTGTATGCAGGGCACAGCACCTTTATGGTTGAAATGCTCGAAAGTGCCGCTATTTTAAATCAAGCCACAGAAAACAGTTTGATTTTATTGGATGAGATTGGCCGGGGAACAGCGACATACGATGGCCTAAGCTTAGCCACTGCCATGACGCACTATATTCACAATACAATTGGCGCACGAACATTGTTTGCCACGCATTACCATGAGTTGGTGGAGTTGACGCAAGATTTAGCCCGGGTATGCTGTTATAAAATGGGAATCATTGAATCGGATTCATCCATTACGTTTACCTATCAGTTGGAACCTGGGCATGCCAATCGCAGTTATGGGATTCATGTGGCAACAATGGCTGGGCTTCCCGATAGTGTTATTCAACATGCCCGCACGATTATGGGGTCGTTAACGGATACGGCATTATGAAGATTATTGATACTCATATTCCCGATATTAAATTAATTCAGCCCACTATTTTGACTGATTCACGGGGCTTTTTTTATGAAAACATTCATGCTGAAAAACTCCGTGCATACGGCATTCATATGCCTATTCAGCAAGAAAATATATCCCGATCCGCTCAGGGAACGTTACGGGGATTGCATTATCAGATTGCCCCCCATGCACAATCCAAATGGGTCCATGTTGTTCGTGGGCATATTTTTGATGTTGCTGTGGATATTCGGCCAGAGTCTAGTACTTATGGGCAATGGGTGGGCGTGCATTTATCGGATGAGAATCGGCATATGTTGATCATTCCCCACGGATTTGCCCACGGGTTTTATGTGTTGAGTGATCTAGCGGATGTGGTATACAAATGCGATGCGGTGTACCATAAAGAATCCGAACGAGCCATTCGATGGGATGATCCCACATTGGGCATTGATTGGCCGTTATTAGACCATCCCATTCAGTTGTCAGACAAAGATAAAGCAGCGGCATTGTTTCAACCATGATTCTCATTTCAGTTATTATTGGCACATACAATCAAGGGCATTTATTGCGCAAAGTGTTGGGTGGCTATACCCAGCAAACTGTGCCGAGCGATCAATTTGAAATTATTATTGCCGATTCCAGTTCCACCGATAATACAGCCGATATTGTCGCTGATTTTTCAATGCTACCCATTCAATATCATTGTATTGAAAATCAAGGAAAGGCGTATGCCCGTAACTACGCGGCGCAACAAGCCTCCGGAGCGTATTTATTGATTACCGATGCGGACATGATTCCCGATGAAAATTTTATTCAAGCGCATATTAAGGCGCATGACGCTACCCAAGATTCGACCTGTTTTGAAGGGGCTGCCTTTAATTTAAAAACACTTGAATGGCCTCTAAATTTGACAGGCATGACGCCTCAAATTGGTAAAGTTTTGAAGAAGCAAAAGCCCTTAGGGTGGTATTATTTTTTAACCGGCAATGTGTCCATCCCCACGCATCTATTTCATCATGTCAATGGCTTTTCGACGGATTTTACAGGGTATGGCTGGGAAGATTTGGAGCTGGGGTATCGCTTGCATCAGCTCAATATCCCCTTGCTGTATTTGCCGACTTCAATCAACTATCATTATCATATTGTTGATTCTGTGGCCGAGTTAAGTCGGCATGAAGAAAAGGGAAAATCGGCGCTTATTTTTATGGCCAAGCATCCAGAGTTAAAATGCTTTTTAGGCTTTAATGCACTGGCTATGGGTTTAGCGAAGCGCATAACACCAACCAGTTGTTGGTATCGGTTGGCCAAGCATTATGCGGATCAGGGTCGATTTCAATGGCAAAAAAAACTAGGGACCTGGTTTTTAACGGAATACCATTATCGCATTGGGGCCTTGAGTGATGGGCAAGCAGTTTTGTAAAAAGTGCAATCAATCGGTGAATGATGCCGATGCTGTTGTTGATAACTTGGAATTTTTATGCCCACAGTGCAACGAACAATTGGTCTATTTTGGCAGCGAAATTGTGAAGTTATCGCCACAGCACGCTGTGGGCACTAAGAAAATGCCTGAAGCACCAACACGCACCCAAGGCAGTATTGAGTTATCGGAAAAAACAAATTATAAATTAGATCCTATATTTTTAAGTATTCAAGCAGCGCTTAAAGACAAACCCAATGATCCTAAAATACGCCTAGAGTTGGGGCATTTTTATGCCGCAAAACAGCTCGATGATCTTGCGATAGAGACCTATCAATCCATTATTGATACGCATCCTAAGGTGTTGTTGGCGTATAAACGATTAGCCAGTTTGTATGCCGGTAAAAAAGCGTATTTATCGGCATTGGATTACTTGAAGCGAGCGGCTCAGTTAGCCCCCCGGGATACGATGATTTTTTATAATTTAGCGATTGCATTTATGCATTGTCAGGATCGTGATAATGCAAAAAAATCCATTGATCATGCGTTATTGGTCGCAAAATCGGATTCCGAGCGTGCGCTTATTCATGATTTAGCTGAAAAACTATTGCCGTCATAAGTTTAAAGTAGCTTTCCGATAAACACGGTGCCAATTAATTGCATAGACTGGCTTTTTTGGGGTTGTTTTGCATGGTGTAATGGGGTTTCTTGTATCAACAGTTGAAAGCCAACATGGAACGGAGATCGTGTTAAACTAGTTCCCATTTCACCGTAAATACCGGACTGATGGCCGATGCTGGAATGAATGGCCACCCCACTCCCAATGTAAAAGCTTGTTTTGGGGTTAGTTGGATTGACCCATTTTTTTCGAACCCCCAGTTGAGCGGTATTCGCAATTTGAACATCCGTATACTTTATGTGTTGGCTATGTGAATATTTGGAGGAAATCCATAAGCTGGAGTGTTTCCATTGCTGTTCAAGCTCGACGCCTATAGTAAGGACTGGATTTTGGGTCGTGAAGCTTCCTAAACGATAGCCCAAGTGTAGGTTTATGCTTGAATCGTATACTTGGAGAGGCCTCACTGCTCGATTCGTTTGAGTGGTATGCCATGTATATGGGCTAGATTCAATGTGTTCACCATAATTTAAGGGTAGCGCATAGACGCTAAATCCAATACATAAAATAACCCAATAGTATCGCATGGTGTAAACACCATGCCCTTGTTTACATCATGTTAAACATTTTAATAAAAGCCGGGAAATGGGGTTGGCGATGCCGTATCTGCTATGTTAGTATCTGGGCGATAGCTTGAGTCGGATGTTGAACCGTTTTGAACCAATGGTTCATAGTTTTGATATGTGGTTTCCAATGCGACGGACCGTGTATAGGATTGGATTGGAATTGAAAGCCGACTGCCAATATACCATTCTTTTTGCTTACCCGTTGTGTACTGAATTCCAATATCCCAAACCACATTATTTTTAAATCGATAGCCGGTGGATACTTGAAACTGGGAGGCTTGATCATCCGCACTTTCATAGTTTGTATAGGCAATTGAATACAATCGAAAATCTTTTTCCCCATGCACACTATATGTCCAATAACTTGATATCGCATCATGCCCATTATGATTAATCAAATGCGTATATTCGAGTAGTCGACTTACCGCCATACCATTGACCATGGCATCCCCAACGATACCCACCACATACCCCGTTTCATGGGATGCTTTTGGATGCGCAATGGACCGATAGCCTAGATAATAATCAAACAAATCATTGTAACGGCTACTTGCTTGTATGGCCATAGATTCCAATTCTTTTGTTTTCATGCTGGGTGGGTCTTCTGTGTATCGATCGACGAACCATGAATGTTGCAATGGGGTTGTATCGGGTTTAAATAGGCTGGCAGATAGTGTTAACGGCTGGGTGTTGCGTAACCATCGGGTGTGTTTACGGCCGCCAATTCCAATTTTTTCATAGACTTCATATTTTTGTGGAAGGCCTAAGTTGCTCCAAATTCCCGAATCGTCGTTGAAGGCTTTACCAAATTCAGGGGCGAACTTACCTAAAAATACCGAGCCTTCTTTGGATCCATAATTTGCGTACAAATCTTTAATGTAAAGGCCCTGATCTTTAAAAAACACATTGTTGGAATAGTGTTTGTGATAGTATTGTCTTGCGTAAATAGGTTCAAAAGCGGCTTTGGATTTGATTGAAAACCGAGGATCCAGTTCGACTTCAAAATCAGACTCAACAAAGGCATAACCCACCACTGTTTTTTGCCCATCAAGGAAGGATCCAAGATCGTTTCGGATTTCGATTTTTGAAACATCTATATTAAGGGTAACCACTTGATTGCTATATGAAAAAGCGCTCAGCACACCAAGTGCAAAGATTCCAATAAAAATAAATAAATTAATAACTAAACCTCCAAATCTGAGTGATTAAGTTACAGTCTAGCATAGTTTTTTATTCCAGACGAGTGTGCATTGGGACGCTTGTCCATGCGTGCGTTAAGCAGTCGCAAATCTGATTTCTAGATAGCTTGCAATTGACAATAAAATTGCCATGCGGTCGATTGTTTCGATACTCGGGCTGTTTGGGTGGTTGCTTGAGATAATAGCTGATTTTATCCAAATCAAAGTCATATAAAATAGTACCATGAAACAATAAGGCATGGCGCAATCGTCGTTGTGCGTTGCCTGAGAATTTATTCATTCCAATCGTTAGATCCGTATGCCCCTGAACCGATACCGTTGATAAATCAGTGCGAAAACTATCGGCCATCGTCTGCATTATAAAGGTATTGGTACTACCAATGGTTTTAAATGCGCCATGGGCCTGAATGGGCATGATTAATGAATAACTCAAGCACCCAGGGCCCTGTAAGACTGTTCCACCGCCACTGCTGCGACGGATTACGGGCACAGAATCGGTGTCACAGCGTGATGCATACACGTCATCCTCAATAGACCCCGAGCGACCCAGCACAACACAATAGGTATCCGATTCCCAAAAACGCAGGATTCCCCCTTGATTTGGATTCTGGTCCAATGCTGTTAAATGCGCATTATCCTGGTCTAAATGGTCTTGAGTGGACCCCGTAGCATCCAGCATAATGCGAATACTCATTAGCAAAAATGAATGGGGTCGGATTCTAAGCTGTATTTGCCTTTGTCTTTAATTTCAATCGGGTAATTCGCATCAAAACAGGCGGTGCAAAACGCCCGGCTATCCACACCTTCAATGGCGGACAACATTCCCTCTCGGGATAAAAATCCCAAGCTATCGGCGCCAATGTAGTCACAAATTTCATCCACTGTTTTATGATTGGCAATTAATTGGGATTCTTCTGGGGTATCAATACCAAAATGACAGGGAGCAATCACGGGAGGCGATGATATCAGCACATGAATTTCTTTGACACCCGCACGTCGCAAGGCAACAATCCGACGTTTTGCTGTTGTGCCTCGAACCAAGGAATCATCCACCACGACAATTGATTTTCCTCTAAGAATAGCCGATACCGGATTTAGTTTAATTCGAACTGAGAAATTGCGAACACTTTGCGTGGGTTGAATAAACGTACGCCCCACGTAATGATTGCGCGTAATTCCAAACTCAAACGGAATGCCTGAGGCTTCTGAATAGCCCAAGGCTGCGCTATTTCCAGAATCGGGAATGGCAATAACAAGATCTGCTTTTTTTGGAAATTCGTTAGCTAAAACACGGCCAAACGCTTTGCGTACCTTGTGTACACTTTGGTCATAGACAATGCTATCGGGTCGAGCAAAATACACGTGTTCAAACACACACTGTTTAGGCATTGCAATGGTGCTATACTGAATTGATTGAAGCCCTGATTCAGTAATAATGACACATTCACCGGGTCGTATCTCGCGTTCGTAGCTGGCCCCAATTAAATCCAAGGCACACGTTTCAGACGCCAAGACAAAGGCCTCATCTTTTTTACCCAAAACCAACGGGCGAAACCCATGCGGATCCCGAACACCAAATAAGCAGTGTTCATCCATGCCAACCAATGAAAAAGCCCCTTCAATTTTTTGCAACGCTTGTATTAATCGATCGGAAAAGTCCATGGTTTTTAGTTGGGCCATAATATGCAAGAGTACTTCGGTATCCACAGTGGATTGAAACAGAGCGCCATCATCTTTTAGAATTTTATGCAAATGGGCGGCATTGGTTAAATTGCCATTGTGGGCAATTGCTAGTTTGCCATGGGTGGTTTTGGCGTATAGTGGCTGAATATTGTGGGCATGGGATGACCCTGTTGTCGAATACCGAACATGCCCAATGGCCGCAGTGCCTTTTAATGATTCCAGTCGATTTGAATCAAAAACCTCTCCCACCAGCCCCATATCTTTAACCACATAAAACTCCCCATTATCCGAGGAAATAATACCGGCACTTTCCTGCCCCCGATGTTGGAGTGCGTACAACCCCAAGTAACACAATTCAGAGGCTTCTAAATGACCAAAAACACCAAAAACACCGCACTCGTCTTTCATTGTTTGTTTAACACGCCTTGAATAAACGATGAAAACAATGGGTGCGGCCGATTGGGCCGAGACTTAAATTCAGGATGAAACTGACAGGCTAGATACCAAGGATGATCCGGAATTTCGATAATTTCAACAAGATTGCGTTCTTTGTTTTCGCCAACAATACGCAAACCGGCCGATTCAAACGCCTGGCGATACGTATTATTAAATTCGTATCGGTGGCGATGGCGTTCCGATACAACCGATGTTTGATAGGCTTGATAGGCTAAGCTATCGGTGACTAAATAACAATCGTAAGCGCCCAATCGCATGCTGCCACCTTTGTCTGTTTGATTGTGTTGATCTTCCATGAGGTCAATGACCAATTTGTCTTCAGAACTAAATTCACGGCTGTTGGCATTGGGCCATTGCAACACATTTTGAGCAAATTCAATAACGGCAACATGCATACCTAAACACAACCCAAAATAGGGGATTTTGTGCTCGCGTGCATAGTTCGCCGCTCGAATTTTACCTCCCAATCCCCGATCGCCAAATCCACCGGGAACTAAAATGCCATCCACGTTGCTAAACTGTGTGTCCAAGCTGTCTGTGTTTTCCAGCTCATCGGCATGCACCCATTGAATTTTGACACTGCAATTGTATGCCATGGCGGCATGTTTTAGGGCTTCCACAACACTAATATAGGCATCACTTAGGGCCGTGTACTTACCCACAATAGCAATGGTTAGTGTTTGGTTTGGGGTGGATTTTGATAATTCAACAAATTGCGCCCAATCGCTTAAATCAATGGGAACAGATTCCCATCCAAACTTTTTAGCAACGACGCCATCTAGATTTTCTTTCGCTAAGACAAACGGCACTTCATATAAACTGGGCACATCATGTGCGGATATGACTGCGGTTTCATCCACATCACAAAATAAGGCAATTTTCTTTTTAACGCTTTCATCTAAAGGCAATTCTGCTCGGCACACAATTGCATCGGGGTGAATACCGATTTCACGCAATTCTTTAACACTGTGTTGGGTTGGTTTTGTTTTTAGTTCGCCAGCAGCTTGTATGTAAGGAACCAAGGTCATGTGAATGTGAAAACAATTGGCGCGATTGTTGTATTGAAATTGACGAATGGCTTCTAAAAACGCCATGCTTTCCATATCGCCAATGGTTCCCCCAACTTCGGTTAACACAACATCGTAATGGGTTTCATCCAAGACGCTGACCAAACGCCGTTGAATTTCATTGGTGACATGAGGAATAATTTGAACGGTATTGCCTAAAAAGTCCCCCCGTCGCTCTTTTGATAATACATCCCAGTACACCATGCCGGATGTTACGGAACTGAGTCGGGATAGATTTTGATCCATAAATCGTTCGTAATGCCCCAAATCCAAGTCGGTCTCGCCCCCATCTTCAGTGACAAATACCTCTCCGTGTTGATATGGGCTCATGGTGCCAGGATCAACATTTAAATAGGGATCAAATTTTTGAACAGCCACAGACAAGCTGCGCCGCTTTAATAATAGGCCCAGCGATGCAATGGTTATGCCTTTACCAATAGAAGAAACGACTCCCCCTGTAATAAAAATAAATACAGTATTACTCACTCAATTCTTGGTTGGTCATGGCTTGTTTATACCATTGATTCATTTTGGCGATATTTGAAACTTTAATGCCTTTGGGGCATGCTGCTTCACATAAATATTCATTGGAACAATTGCCAAACCCACTATTTTTCATTTCATCTACCATATTAATCACTCGAGACGCTGCTTCAGTGGATCCTTGGGGCAAGCTGCCCAAATGAACGACTTTAGCACTGGTAAACAACATAGCTGATGCATTCGGGCAAGCGGCTACGCAGGCGCTACAACCAATACAGGATGCCGCATCCATGGCGCGATCAGCCAAATCTTTTTTAACTAAAATTTGATTGGCTTCAGGAGCACTTCCCGTTTTTACGGATATATAGCCACCGGATTCGATAATGCGATCCAGCGCCGATCGGTCCACAACCAAGTCTTTAACAACGGGCAACGCTTTGGCTCGAAATGGCTCAATTACAATCACATCACCGGATTTGAAGTGACGCATATGCAATTGACACAGCGTTGTTTTATCTTCACCACCGTGGGCTTTGCCGTTGACCATAGCCCCACAGCTGCCACAAATACCTTCTCGACAATCATGCTCAAAGGCAACAGGCTCGTCACCCGATAATGTCAGTTTTTCGTTTAAAACATCCAACATTTCAAGAAACGATGCGTTTACATCGACATTTTCCAAGTCATATGTCACAAATTCACCGCTTGAATCTGCATTCTTTTGACGCCATATTCGTAATGTTAAATCCAATGTTTTACCCATGACTATTTATAACTCCTTGTTGACAGTGGTGCATTTGGAAACTCCAGGACCTCTTTATGCAATATTTCTTCACCCGTTTCTGGATTCAATTCCCACGCAGCAACGTATCGAAAATTATCATCATCCCGAACGGCTTCCCCATCCTGACTTTGGTATTCCTCTCGAAAGTGCCCCCCACATGATTCATTGCGATGTAAGGCATCTTGTATTTTTAATTTTGAAAATTCAAAGAAGTCTGCCACACGCCCCGCTTTTTCAAGGCTTTGATTTAATGTGTCCCCAGATCCGGGAACATTTACACGGGTCCAAAACTCTTGTTCTAGCTTTTTTACCGAATCTAAAGCTTCTTCTAGACCCGATTGACTGCGAGACATGCCGCATTTATCCCACATAATCAATCCCAATTCTCGGTGAAAATCATCCACTGTTTTGTCCCCTTTAATAGACAAAAGCTTTTCAATTCGAGATTCACAATCTTGAATGGCTGTGACAAACTCGGGATGCGCTGTATCTACCGTTTCTAGATCGGTTGTTGCCAAATAATCTGGAACGGTATACGGGGCAACAAAATACCCATCGGACAACCCTTGCATTAAGGCACTGGCTCCCAGTCGATTGGCGCCATGATCAGAAAAGTTTGCTTCACCCAACACATGCAACCCTGGAATCGTGCTCATGAGGTTATAATCCACCCAGAGTCCTCCCATCGTGTAGTGAACAGCGGGATAAATCATCATGGGTTGCGTATACGGATCATCGCCCGTGATACGCTCATAAATTTCAAACAAGTTTCCATAGCGTTGTTCAATAGCCGATCGTCCATCGCGTTTAATTGCATCAGCAAAATCCAAATAGACGGCTAAGCCCGTGGCCCCAACACCCAAGCCCTCGTCGCAGACATATTTTGCATTTCGTGATGCTAAGTCTCGGGGAACCAAGTTTCCAAAGCTGGGGTAGCGTTCCTCTAAGTAATAATAGCGCTCTGCATCCGGAATATCATTGGGATGTCGGCTGTCATTTTTGTCTTTAGGCACCCAAACGCGCCCATCATTTCGAAGACTTTCACTCATTAGCGTTAGCTTGGATTGGTAATCCCCTTTAACAGGTATACAGGTGGGATGGATTTGTGTAAAACACGGATTGGCAAAAAACGCCCCTTTCTTATGCGCTCGCCATGTTGCTGTGACATTACACCCTTTTGCATTGGTGGATAAAAAGAACACATTGCTGTATCCGCCGGTTGCTAAAATCACCGTTTCAGCAGCATGTGCTTCTATTTTTCCAGTTTCTAAATGCCGGGTAATAATTCCGCGAGCTTTGCCGTCAACCAAGACCAAATCCAACATTTCGGTCTTAGTATGCAATCGAATGCGTTTGCGATGCACTTCTTTCATCATCGCTGAGTACGCCCCCAATAATAGTTGCTGACCAGTTTGGCCCTTGGCATAAAATGTTCGCGATACTTGCGCGCCTCCGAAAGAACGATTGGCTAAATGACCGCCATATTCGCGAGCAAAAGGAACACCCTGAGCCACGCATTGGTCAATGATATTGACGCTGTTTTGAGCAAGTCGATAAACATTGGATTCTCGCGCTCGGAAATCCCCGCCTTTAATTGTATCGTGAAACAATCGATAAATACTGTCCCCATCGTTGCAGTAATTTTTTGCTGCATTAATACCGCCCTGAGCGGCAATACTATGCGCCCGTCGTGGGCTGTCTTGGAAACAAAAGACATCAACGGAATAGCCCATTTCAGCAAACGATGCAGCTGCAGAAGCACCCGCTAAACCGGTGCCAACAATAATAATTCGATACTTTCGTCGATTGCTGGGATTGATTAGCTTAAGGTTAAACCGATGGGAATCCCATTGTTTATCAATATCACCAGTTGGAACTTTAGAATTTAATTTATGAGACATAACAACACCCCACTATATTCATGTATGAAAAATAAAACGGAATACTTGCAAATAACACGGCAACAAGCACACCCAAACCACGACTCATGTGTTTAATAATCGGGGTGTATTTGGGGCTGTGATAGCCCAGCGTTTGAAACACACTTTGAATGCCATGCGATAAATGAAAGCCCAAAGAAAAAACACCCAGAACATAAAGACCAACGCGAAACGGATTGGCAAATGCATTGTATACGAGTCCGTACAAACCAAGGGACTCTCCGCCAACAATACTTTTAGCACCAAAATGATCTTGAAAGACAAAATCATTAATATGAACAGCTAAGAATAATAGCAGCAGGGTTCCGGTATAGGGCATTAACCGAGTGGCAATGCTTCGCTTGGCGTAGTTCACTGTTTTGTATTGCTGCCCACGGGCTTTTCGGTTTTGTCGAACCAGTGCAACGGTTAGCCCAATGTGAAGAAAAAAAACAGCGGCCAATCCCGATTCAATCACCCGCAATCCAATACCCGTGGAATGAATTAATTCAGGAAAAAAATTAAAATAATCTGGCCCAAGAAACAGCAACAGGTTGGCCGATAAATGAAACATAACAAATAAGATCAAGGCAAGACCGCTGATGGCAACAAGTTGCTTCTTGCCGATTTGGGATTGTATATACTGTTTTATCATTTGACTTGTACGAGCTCCTGACATTTTACATATGTTTCTCTAACCGATTCAGCCGATTGGTGTAAGGCTGCTTGCTGTTCATCGGTTAATGAAATGGTTACAATATCAACCAATCCAGAAGCACCCAGTCGAACGGGAACCCCACAATAAATATCTGAGATTCCGTATTCTCCATTTAATTTAACACAAGCGGGTAGTAAGCGATTCGTGTCCAAGGCAATGGCTTCTACCATGGCCACTGCTGATGCCGAAGGCGCATAGTAGGCACTCCCCGTTTTTAGTAATTGAACAATTTCAGCCCCACCGGTCTGCGTTCGCTTGTTAATCGCCTCAATGGTATCTGCGGGCAAAAGTTCCGTAATTGGGACACCGTTAACCGTTGAATATTGTGGCACCGGAACCATAGAATCCCCGTGTCCCCCCAAAACCATGGCGCGAACATCTTGGATAGAGCACTGCAGGGCTTCTGCAATAAAGCAGGCATAACGGGATGAGTCTAAGACGCCGGCCATACCAACGACGCGATTGGTATCCCCCACCCGATCAGCGGCCAATTGCGTCATCACATCCAGAGGGTTCGTGACCATGACAATGATTGCGTTTGGAGAATGAGCAATAATTTGATCCACAATGCTTAAGACGATTTTTGCATTTGTTGCCAACAAATCATCCCGTGACATACCAGGCTTCCGCGCAATCCCAGCTGTAATTAAGACAATGTCTGAATTAGCTGTATCAGCGTAGTCTGTTGTGCCAACAATCTGTGTGCCAAACCCTTCCGTGGCACCGGATTGCATCATGTCTAAAGCCTTGCCTGCGGCTAAGCCTTCAACAACATCAATCAGACAAATTGGCCCCAATTGTTTTTCTAATAACCGCTGTGCTGCTGTGGCGCCAACATGACCCGCACCCACGACTGTTATTTTCTTTTGGTTCATTGCTTTCTCCTTACTACAATACTTAAATAACCTGATTTTTTCATCTGTATTTTATTGTAGCACAAAGCATGACGCAAACAAAATGAAAGTGGGCCGGTTCGGGCCCACTTTAGACACTGAGTTTAATAATTCTATTATGCGTTATACATATCTTCGGATATGTCTTTAAACATAGTTTCTTTATCGATTTCCTCTAAGTCTAAGTCAATATCAATCGAATCCATGATCTCTTCAAAATCATCGTAATCAAAAAGTGCGTCATAATCATAATGATCATCTGAAAAATCGTAATGCCCCATAGTTCCCCTCCCATATTTTTTAAACACTATAACCGGATTGTTGTAAATTTTTGATTTACATAATCACTTATCGTGAGTTATATCAACAAAACTTGCATATGTAAATTTATTTAAATTGAATAACCTGTTGACTGGGCAATTCAATGGCGCTGAGCGCACCCCCGTACACGGCCCCTGTATCAATATTAATTTTATCCGATTGAATATCGACATGGTTGACTCGGGAATGGCCGTGAACAACGACTTTGCTTAAACCCGTGGGTTGATCCAAAAACTCGTTTCGGATCCATAACAAATCGCTTTCATGCTGTTGATACATGGGAACATTGGGCTTAATTCCGGCATGGACAAAAATATAGCTGTCCGTTTCATGATACAGTGGCATATTCTTAAAAAACTCAGCGTGTTGAACCCAAAGATTATCCATAGACCCATAGCTGAGTAGCGTTGTGTCTCCCCCATTTTTTAGCCAAACGTGTAAGCGTCGGTTGCTGACAGCCGCTTGTTCCAGTAAAGCTTCGTGGTTTCCTTTTAGAAAAATACACTGAGCCTGAGTTGATAAATCACATAGAAACGATACAACGGCTTGGCTATCGGGGCCACGATCAATATAATCCCCTAGAAATATTAATTGATCCGATGGTGTTGGATTAAGCAACTGGATTAACCCACAAAGTTTGTTAATCTCACCATGAATATCACCGATTGCAAATGTTCGCATAATGTTAGTGGGGTATACATATTTGTATACTGAGTTTATTCTATCACATTTAAATCATGGTATAATAAGATTTTTGGAATAACTATGGGCATAAAAACCGGCACATTATTTAGAAACAAGCTATTTTGGGACGCCTTGATTCTTTTAGCAATGATTTCTCTTGCGTTTACATATATAAAGGTTCAGCCTATGGTAAGTAAAATTACGCCGCCGATTAGTATGAACCGATCTATGGCCTTGGATCAGGCGCATGAATTGGCTAAATCACTGGGAATTGGCCCCAATACGTATCAACAAACGGCCGTATTTCGTTCCAATAAAGCAGAAACACAGTATGTGGACTTCAAGGCCAGCGTGCATGGCGATAGCCTTGTCAATACACCGTATGAGCCCTTTTTCTGGGAAGTTCGGCACTTAAACGCGCAAACCCAACAGGATGTTCGAATTTATTTAAGAGCCAATGGGGAACTCTATGGATTTGATGATCGCAGTCGTTCTGACCAGACCTTAACAAAAGCAATGCCCCTGGGTGTTGATGCGGTATCCAAGCAATTGACACAAACGTGGGGGGTCAATTTAAGCCAGATGCGTTGGCTCGGGTGTGGCGATCAAACCAAGTCTCGCTATATGTGCCGCTATCAATACGATCAGCCGTCCAATGGCTACACTAAAACAATAGAGCTTGTGGTGAGTCTAAGAAATAATACAGTGAGCGGCTTCCAATATCGATTGGTTATTCCAGATTCTTTTTTAGCGCACTACCAACGCGCCAATAAAACGCATCAATTAATCACATTAATTGGCCGTGTCGGTTTTGGAATATTTTACGGTATTATTGGCTGTTTTTTTGGACTTGCTTTTTTAATCAAGCGGGGCTATCTCATTTGGAAAAAACCCATTATTGCCGGGAGTCTTTTGGCTACATTGGTTGGACTATCCAACTTAAATTTGATGCCCATACGATTGCATACCTACAATCCATTAATTGCACAGACAACATTTTTAATTGAATTGGGGACACAGTTTGTTGGGTCTGTGGTGTTTTGGTTGATCTTATTTTCACTGGCATTAATGGTTGCCGAAAGTTTAACACGCAAAGCGTTTGAAAATCGAATTCAATTGTGGCAATTGCTGTCGTCCCGCGTGGTTAGTAGCCCGTCTGTATTTGGACGTATTCTTGGCGGGTATTTGCTTGGAATTTTTTTGATCGGCTATATGATTTTATTCAATCATGTGTTAGCGCCATTGGTCTCGGGATGGACACCATCCAATTTATTTGCGCATCAATCCATCCTGAGCAGCTATTTTCCGGGGGTTAGCCCGGTTGTTCATAGTCTGAGCAATAGTATCTGGAAAGAATGTTTGTTTCGCGCGATTCCATTGGCTGGAGCGGCGTTGCTTGGTAAACGATTTGGGTTTAAATCAGCTTGGATTGGGTTTGCACTACTGGCACAGGCGTTTATTTATGCGGCGTTTCATGGCATGTACTCAGGGGCCAGCATTCCAGCTTCGTTGTATCTGACTAAGCTGATTGTTCCTGCGTTGCTCTTGGGGTGTGTGTATTTACGCTTTGGGTTATTGCCCATTATCATTGCGCAGTTTATCTATAGTATTAGTGTTTATGCGCTTCCATTATTTACCGTTATTGAGCAGCATACGATTATTGATCAAGCCATTATTCTTTTGGGTGCTGCGGCTCCGTTTATGTATGCCATTGCGATGCGGCTCAAGCAGGGGGATTTTTCTCCAATTACGGAGGCTGTGCTTAACAAAGCCTGGGAGCCCAGCACCAAAACAATTTATCGGCAATTGCGCCCAATTGAAGCGTTTAGCCACTTTAAAAAGGGGAAATTATACGCCATTGGCGTGTGCAGCCTTATTGGGATTGCTGCTTGGGTCATGCTAACGCCCTTTACTGCCAATTCGCCAATGCTTACCTTAGACAAAGAATTGGTGCCCAGTCGGGTTGAATCCCTCTTAAAGTCTCAGGGAATTGCCTGGCAGCCGGAGTGGAAATTGCTAATGAGCATTCGCCAAGAACCCACTATGCTGGATACGTTTTTATGGGAAAACCAGCTAGATTCTCAACAGTTTGGTCACTATACTGTAGCACCGTATTGGCGCATTCGCATTGTCAATACGCAGCATCGCGTTCAAGATTTATATGCCATTACACTAGGGAGCCACGGTGAGCTGGTGCGGTTTAAGCGCATGGTCATTCCGGAGTCGTTTTCAACAACGAATCATTCAGCGTTAATTAAACAAACCATTCAATTGTTTGATTATGATCAGAAGCACCCGTTTGGTGTTGCCAAACGGGCAACCAAGATTAAAGATAATACGCAATATTATCAGTATATGCTGGATCACACTGAGGTTCCCCAACCGTTTAATCGCGCATCGCTAATTTTAAATGTAGCCAACAATTATAGTGTGGATACGTTTCAGCTTTTGAAAATGCCAAAAGCATGGGTGCATAAAACTAAAGCCAATCAATCGATTCGCAGTCAAATTCTCGGTATTTTAAAGCTAGTGTACTACAGTGCTATTTTGGCGGTGTTTATTTTTAGTCTTTATAGTTGGCAGCATCATTATTTTAGTTATCGCGTTTTTTATGTTTTTTTCTTTGGCCTGTTGTGCCTGAACACCGTTCTTCATGTTAACCACTACCCGGAGTTGTTATTTCGTGTTATTGATGGTAAATCGTGGACGTATCAATTGGTTCTTTTAAATGTTAAAGCGGGCGCTTTTATTGTGATTGAATCAATGGTTTTATCGGTTATTGCGGGGTTTATTCATCACGGATCGTTCCGCCGATTGGAAATGTGTTTGTCTCACCGGGTTTTATTGTGTGGCGGGGTCACGTTTATTGCGCTTGGCTTACTCTCAGTTGCATACTATATTCAACCCAACACACTGGTTTTTTCAGATTATACGGCTGTTAATACGTATTTCACTACCGTATCAGCAATACTGTCCCCCATTCGGCATTACATTATTATTAGCTTAACTATTTTTATGACACTGTACGTCTATGATCGATTGTCTCGCTTATTTCATTGGCATTGGAGTATTCGCCCGCTTGTTATTTTTATTACCGGATTTATTTTAGGCATGACTCAGTTGCCCAGCGCATTGGCGCATGGAGTCGTCATGGCTGTGTTAATGGGTATTAGTTTGCTGGTTATTACAAAATTATTGATTCGTAAACATTTGCCATTTATTCCACTGATTACTGGATTTTTCGCCACAATTCATACGCTTAAACAGGGGCTGTACCAACCGTTTGATGGGGCATTGGGTTTATATTTAATATCGGCACTGTTAATTTTCGCTTTAAGCCTTTTCTGGTACCTATGGTTGGTTATTACAAACTGGAAAACGCATGCAATTCGGTGATATAGTATAAATAATGAAAAAAAGTCCCTGGGTTTCCTATGCTTTAATTCTATTGTTTTTAATTGCATTGGGGGTTTCAAGTATTCAAAATTTTCAGCCTGAGCCCACGGCTAGCGTGACGCTGCCCAGCTGGAAAGCAACCCCTAGTGTTGGCGTTGTTGTGATTAACGGTCCTATTTCATACAATTATTCAAGCACCAGCTTTTATTCGCAAACCGTGGACCATGTGATTAAAAATTTAAAACAATTGCGTAAAAACAAGGCGATCAAAAGTTTGGTTGTTCGCATAAACAGCCCGGGCGGTACTGTGGGGGCATCTCAGGAGCTTTATGCGGCCATTGTGGCGTTTAAGTCTGAAAATGCGATACCCGTAACGGTATCGGTTGCCGATGTATGTGCATCGGGTGGCTATTGGGTGGCCTTGGCTGGCGATACTATTTTTGCCAATTCCGGTAGTTTAGTTGGGAGCATTGGGGTGATTATGCAGGGATTGGATTTAACCGAAGTTCCGGATAAATATGGCATTGATACCCGAACTTACAAATCCGGAAAATACAAGGATTTATTATCCAGCTGGCGAGACCCAACCGACGAAGAGGAACACTTGGTTCAAGAACTGATCGACGATGTGCATGTGCAATTTAAAGAGTATGTGCAACAACGACGCAATTTAACAGCCGAACAGGTCAATACTTTAGCAATGGGACAAGTATTTTCAGGCCGCCAAGCATTGGACAATGGCTTGATTGATGCAATTGGCGGTTTTGAAATGGCCGTTGCGCACAGTAAAGCCATTGTGGGTTTGGATGAATCCGCTCCGCTGGTTTATGCCCGAGATCAATCCGTTACCGATTGGTTTGATAAGCTGTCGCTGCGATTCTCAGGTTCATCCCCGATGCAATGGGTGTTCCCACAATTGCCTGAACTCCAGTAGTATGCACCAAGCCGTTCATACGATTATGCGCATTGTGGAGTCGCCGATTGGCTTTATTCGCCAACATGATTTTCAGTTGTCCTGGCGGCATGCGATTTATGTTTCTGTGCTGATTAGTGTGGCCCATCAAGCGCACCAACCGTTTTCAAGTTGGGGCCTGTGGGTATCGCGGGTTGGCCTGGAATGCATGGGCTGGTTAATTGCATTGGCTATTATTAGTGCCAGCTTGGACTTTTGGGCTCAATATTTGGGGTATCGGTCAAAATTAAAATCGCTATACGCATCCTTGGCCCTAATTGCGTGGCCATTGGTTTTGTATCTGCCCTTTCAATTGATTCACCCAACCGGGTGGTCGTGGGTATCGTCTATTATTCATATTTATATTGGCATTCAAGCCTATCACGTGATTCAGCATCAGTATCGACTCTCTGGATTAAAAACCGCTTGGTTGATGGCCTTGCCTGGGCTAAGTAGTTTAATCATTGTCATCCTAACGGTTGTAGTGTTGATTCAATCGATTGGCTAATGCGTATTGGGATTGGAATTGATATTCATCGGTTTGAGGATAATCGCCCCCTCATTTTAGGCGGCATCACGGTTCCTTACTCTCAAGGTTTAGCTGGGCATAGTGATGCGGATGTTTTGACGCATGCCGTTATGGATGCCCTGTTGGGCGCATTGGCTTTGGGTAATATTGGCACTCATTTTCCCGATACGGATCCTCAGTATAAAAATGCCAACAGCGTACAGTTATTGGATCAGGTCGTGGCCCTGATGCAGGATCGGCACTATCAACTCAACAATTTAGATGCCACGATCTTGTGCCAATCGCCAAAATTAAATCCCTATATTCCTGAAATGCGTGCCACACTCGCCGATCATTTGCAGTGTGACCGTGCCACGATTAATATTAAAGCAACTACGGGTGAAAGCCTGGGATTTATTGGCCGAAAAGAAGGCATTTGTGTGCACTGTGTGGTGTTGCTCACTCAGGCTTAAACGTTTCAGTATGAAGTTGGAACGGCTTGCCATTTAAATACTCTGAAACATACTGCTTTAAGGCAAAAGATACCGCTGAAAATGCCAACTGATCCCATGGAATCGCATCCAATTTAAAAAACGCCGTCGCCTGTGTTTCAATACCTGGATCGGTTTCTTTTGAATCTAATGTGGCCAAATATAATAAATACACTTGGCCAATATGGGGTAAGTTATACAAGCAGTATAGTTGTTGAATTTTAGGGTGAATTCCCGCTTCTTCATGGGCTTCTCGAAGGGCACCCGCTTCCACGGTTTCGTTGTTTTCCATAAATCCAGATGGAATCGTCCACAATCCTTTTTGGGGTTCAATGGCACGTTGGCATAACAGGACCTCATCGCCCAGTACAGGCAAAACACCGGTAATAATCTTTGGATTTTCGTAATCAATAAACGCACACGCCGAACACACCCATCGCTCGTGGGTATCGTGCTCGGGGACACAGCGCTGCATGGGTGCGGTACATTGCTTACAAAACACTAGGTAACGCCAATAGCCTGAGCGGCTAATTTGCCGGATCGACAAGCCCCTTCAATCGATGGGAGTGTTGTCCAGTCCCCGGCTAGAATACACGTTGGATCAGGATGCTTGATGGCATGCGTATCCGGTAAGCTATGCGCCAATTTCACATGGTGAATCCAGCGCCAGTGTTGGGTTTGGGTGTAGCGTGCTAATTCATCCAAAACAGCCTCAGCCGATACGGTGTCTGTGCCATACGTTGTGGCCATTATTAAATGCCGATGATCGGGGGTATAGTTTGGGGCAACCTGTGTTGGAATGGCTACATGGTGGCACGTTGTCCCATTGGGAAATAGCGTCAGCGGCCCCAAGGTATTGGGAATAGTATCGGTTAAAAAATAATGCGTGGATACTGGTAGCGCACGCGTAGGGCTTGGCAATTCTTGTAATAACGCACAGGCATGGTGATGCGCAGTTGCCATCACAATAATGGGGGCTAGAAACGATCCTGTTTCGGTCTCAACCTGCCAAATACCGTCTGCTTTGCTAATGCGTGTCACAGGCGTGTGGGTTTGCACCGTGTCCGGATTTAATTGCGCAGCTAGACGCTGAGTAATTTCACCCATGCCGTGGCTGGGTACAGCCACCCCACCCCGGACAAACAAAGACAAATAATACTGAAACAACGATGCCGGAGCGTGCAACTCGGGGTCTAAAAAGACACTGGAAAAAAATGGCTTCAAAAACTGGTCCGATACCGTTTTGGAATAGCGATTCAGGTGCGTGTGGGTTGGTACCGTGCCCGTGCATTTGGGATTCTGTAAACCAGCGGAAACATCGCGAAAAAAATGCCAATAATCCCGGGGTGTTAGGCGAAGCTTTTCGCCTATTCCAGAGGTAAATGGAGCCCCAAACCATTGCTGGTTATCCCCATGAATGATGGCTGATTTTGGATACGCTTTCCAGTCAATGCCCAGAGGCTTAAACACCGCGCTGGCTGTGGGGTATGCGGGCAAAAACACTTGAAACCCTCGGTCACACACCACCCCCTCAATATGATCCGATCGCACCCGACCCCCAACCGTTTCATTGGCTTCAAGAATATGCGCGCGAACGCCATTTTGCTGACAATCATGTGCACAGACAAGGCCGGATAGACCGCCACCGATGATTAAAACATCAGCTTGAGTCAAGGCTATAAAACTAAGGAATAAAACAAAAAAGCATTGGCTACAGCCAAGCTAAAGGACGGGAGCATTTGAATGAATGTATGCGAATGCTTAATATGAACAATAAAGGCCGATAGCATTAGAATAGATAATACAGCGGTTGCAACACCCATGAGGGGCACACTGCCAATCAACAAAAATGCGGCGGCAATGCATTTTAAGATACCCATGATGTCTCGAAACCAATTGGGGAAGCCGTATTCTTGAAATTCTTCAACAATATTGGTGTATCGTACAATCCAAACAAAAAAAATAGATATAGCAATACTGATGCGAATACTATCAATGAGAATATTGGAAATCACAGTAATGAAAATTACCATATTCAAAATTAGCCTGTCAAATTATGTTTAATCATTTTGTTAAACGGGTATAAACGTATAAGCAATCATGATTGATGCAATACGATTGTGAATAACAAGGAGCTTAATATGAATGTGGATCAATTTCAATACCATGATAAAACCGGCTGGGTTCGTCCACTATACATACAGCCCGATGTGGACTGGGTGTTGGTGTTTGGTGCTAAAAAATTAGTAGAAACGCACGCAATTATGTCGGTATTAGACGACACCTTTCCAAACGCCATTATTTTAGTCTCATCAACATCGGGTGAAATACATGGCAACCAAACCTACGATGATAGCCTATCGGTTAGCGCAGTTACCTTTAAAAAAACAACCATTAAAAGCATTCAGTTGGATTTAAATGATTTTTCAAGCAATTTTATGGCGGGTCAAACCATGGCCAATGCACTCAATCACGATGATCTATGCCATCTATTTGTTATTTCCGATGGGGTCGTCACCAATGCCACTGAACTACTAGCCGGTATTTACTCCGTGATCCCAAAAACAATTGCTGTTACGGGTGGACTGTCTGGAGACGGTGCTGACTTTAATGAATCTGTATTGGGCCTCAATGGTCATTACAAACCGCATCAAACCTGTATGATTGGGTTTTATGGACAATCATTAAAAATTGGATATGGGTCCCGTGGGGGATGGCGGCCCTTTGGCCCCAAGCGATCCATTACACGGGCGGATAACAATATACTGTATGAGCTAGATAAACAAGCCGCATTGGATCTCTATAAATTGTATACCCAAGATCAAGAATTAAATTTACCGGCTTCCGGCCTACTATTTCCATTATCAATTTATAACCAAAATTCTAAACAAAAATCATTGGTTCGTACTGTTGTGGGTATTGATGAAACTGAAAACGCATTAATTTTTGCTGGGGATGTTCCAGAAGGCACTGTGGCTCAAATGATGCATGCCACAACCGATGACCTCATTGGCGGCGCGATTGAAGCCGCTGAATCAAGCATGGCTATGAACCCCGATCCGGAGTTTATTATCTTGGTCAGCTGTGTTGGCCGAAAGCTCATTATGGGGCAGCAGGCTGATGAAGAAATTGAAGAAATTGCATCAATTTTTAGCAAATCTAAAAATTCAATAGCTGGATTTTATTCATATGGCGAACTATGCCCATTTGATCATCAAGCCAATTCAGTTAGCTTGCTGCATAATCAAACCATGACCATTACAGCGATGCGAGAAATTGAATGATCCCTGTAAACAATCGACTGTTATTGCGGCTCCTTAAAAAATACTTGCCGATGTCGGAGTCGTTTAATCAACTCCCCCCACCCATTCAAGCGTTTGTTGAGGCCTGTGACATCGCGTTTAATGACCTAATGGCACACCGCGCTCGTGCCGAGCATTCCCTATCGCTAGTCTCCAGTGAATTGTTAGAAAAAAACGAACTGATCGAATCCAATAAAAAAAGTATTGAAACTATATTATTAAATATATTGCCACAAGATATTAGCAACCGTGTATTACAGGGCGAAGCATCCATTGCGGATGCGATTCCAGAGGCCCATGTTCTGTTTGCTGACATTGTTGGGTTTACGGCATTAACGGATCAAATGGGTACCCAAACGGTTGTGAGCTTCTTAAATGATGTCTTTTGCCTGTTTGACGATATTGCCCTGCAGTACAACGTTCAGAAAATCAAAACCATTGGGGATTGCTATATGGTCGTATCTGGGATCCATAACCACCGTCAGGGGCAATTGGATCAACTCATTGATATGGCACAGTCAATTATTCAGGGATTTTCAAAAAAGATACTGTCGTATTCAATTCAATCAAAATTAAAAGTCGGGATTCATTCTGGTCCGATTATTGCGGGTCTCATTGGAAAAACGGTGTTTAATTATGATGTTTGGGGCAATACCGTTAACATTGCTAGCCGTATGGAATCACACGGTGTGGGCAATGCCATTCATATTACAGAACATACGTATCATAAATTATCCCCTCCGTATCAAACACGATTTAAAAAAAATAAACACTTAAATTTGAAAGAAATGCCGAATCTAGTGAGTTACTTGTGCTTATTGGATCAAGACAGGAGCAATCATCATGATACGCATTAAATTTTTTGGTGTTCGGGGGTCTCTTCCCATTTCTGGGGACGCCTATTGCCGGTATGGAGGCAAAACAACGTGCTTGCAAATTATACTGGAAAATGGGCATTCGATGATTATTGATGCTGGAACGGGTATTGTTGATTTAGGGGATCAAATTATTAATAAAACCGACCCACTCTATTTATACTTCACCCATTTTCATTGGGATCATATTCAGGGACTTCCCTTTTTTAAGCCCTTGTACATTCCCAATCAAGACATTCATTTCATTGCCGATTATCCGAAAGGATGGGAAAACAATATTATATCGCAAATGAATGGGCAGCAGTTTCCGGTTGAATTTGATCACCTGCCCAGCAATTGTACATTTCACCAATTTAACTCACAGTCTAGGACATTGCCCAGTACATTGCGTATGGATACGGTGCCGGCCAATCATCCGGGTGGTTATACCGTTTATAAACTGACCCTGGATCAAAAATCAATCGCCATTTGTACCGATAATGAGCTATTATCTACCGAGTCATCCGCGCGATCCGTCTCAGACTTTGCCAACGTTTTTAAACAGTGTGACTTGCTGATTCACGATTGCCAATATTTACCGGAAGAGATTCAAGAAAAGTCCGGTTGGGGACACAGTGATTATCGATCAGTGTGTGATTTGGCAGCCATGGCTAATATCAAACAATTGGTGCTGACCCATCACGATCCTTGCCGAACCGATCAGGATATTGATGAAATGCGAGAACGCATAAACTTTTACATTAAAGAAAAATCGTATTCATTTTCAATTACAATGGCCTATGAAGGGCTAAGCTTGCATGTGGTTTAACGATTGCGTCAATGCGTTT
>Ga0255759_10000315_pt1 | contig 43225 bp, 53 predicted proteins | sample 101ome_20_FD_179959 | JGI IMG/M metagenome (GOLD analysis project Ga0255759, IMG submission 179959) | Coastal salt marsh microbial communities from the Groves Creek Marsh, Skidaway Island, Georgia - 101404AT metaG (version 2) | ecosystem: Environmental > Aquatic > Marine > Intertidal zone >... | reverse complement strand
CTCTCTGGTGCATTTGCAAATGTAGGATCCCACGGACTTAGAGAGTTACAATATGTTGTTGAAAAAATTAATGACAGTGGTGGTGTTCTTGACGGAAAAAAATTCGAAATCATTGCACTTGACAGTAAAACTAATCCTCAAGAAGCTTTAATTGCTTTAAAGCAGCTCACTGATCAAGGTGTAAAGTTTTTTTTCCAAGGTAATAGTTCAGCAGTGGCAGGTGCTTTAACTGAAGCAGTTTTAAAGCATAATGATAGAAATCCAGATTCTAGAATTATCTTTCTTAATTATGGAGCTGTTGACCCAGCATTGACTAACGAAAAATGTAATTTTTGGCATTTTAGACTTGATGCAGATGTAGATATGAAAATGCAGGCCTTAACTAATTCCATAAAGAATATGGCCGATGTTAAAAATATTTATTTATTAAATCAAGATTATTCCTTTGGTCATGCTGTTCAGTCTGCAGCCATTGAAATGATTTCAGCGAAAAGACCAGACATTGAAATTGTTGGCGATGAGTTGCACCCCGTTGGTAAAATTAAAGATTTCTCTCCTTATGTAGCAAAAATCAAAGCTAGTGGGGCTGATTCAGTCGTTACAGGAAATTGGGGAAATGATTTAAGTTTATTGGTAAAAGCAGGCAAAGAAGCCGGTTTAGATGTCAATTACTTCACTTATTATGCGGGTATTGTTGGCACTACAGGTACTATCGGTCAGGCTGGGATAGATAAAGTTAAACAAGTGTCAATGTGGCATAATAATCTTGAAGGTGAACCTAATGAAAACTTAACAACAGGTTATCGTGAAAGATTTCCAGAAGCAAATGATGATTTTTTCTTTTTATCGCTACTACATGGAATGAAGTTACTTCAAAGTGTCATTAATACAACTCAATCAACAGATCCATTTAAAATTGCTCTGGCACTTGAAAAAGGTTCTTACGAGGGACCTACGGGTAAAGTATGGATGAGAAAAGATAATCACCAATTATTACAACCATTGTTTGTATCTACTATGGTTGATGTAAATGATGGATCAATAAAATACGATGTTGAAAGAACTGGAATTGGTTTTTTTACTGATTCAAGAACAGATGCTGATCAAACTATAATTAAAACAACATGTAATATGGACAGACCCGAAAGCTAATAATTTATTGAAGAATCTAAGGTTGTCGATTTACTCGGTAGACTTCCTCTATTTGCCTTAATTTTTTCATAATTTGTGCTAAATCTATTCTATTTTCAACCAATAGAGTTAGATAAATTACACCGTACATGTTTGAATCACCTGTTTCTGCGCTTGCATTCTCAATACCGATGCCTTGATTAGATAACATTGATGTAACCTTAGCTAAAACACCTGTTTTATTGGCTACTGATATTTTGATATCAACTTCAAATAACTTATTTGTATTAGTATCCCAATCTACATAGATCCATTTTTCTTTTGATTGTCTATATTTTTTTGCTACGGAGCAATTGTGTGTATGAATTGTCAATCCATATCCTTTTTTTAGATAACCTATTATTGGGTCACCAGGTATTGGTTTACAACATTTTGCAAATTGTAGAGCTCTGCCCTCAGAACCATGGATGAGTAATGTGGTTCGTTTTGAGTTTTTATTAATTTTTTTATTTTTGTCGATAAATTGCTTCGCTACAACCGCAGCAAGTTGTTTTCCTAGGCCGATGTTTGAAAAAGTTTGATTAGAGTCTTCTAATTTTTCAATAGAAGAAATAAATTCTTTTGATTTTTTTAAATCAATGCCAAAGTCAGTTAATGCTTGCATCAACATTTTTTTCCCAAATGTAATAGATTCCTCAAGTTGCATTGTTTTTAAATAAGTAATGATGTTATTACGTGCTTTATGTGTTACAACAAAATTCAGCCAATTGGTGTTAGGCCTGGCATGTTCGGATTGAATAATGTTTATTTGATCACCATTTCTTAAAGAATACCTTAGAGGAGTTATATGACCATTAACTTCTGCTGCAATTGTATTATTACCAATATCACTATGAATAGCATAGGCAAAATCAATACATGTAGAATTTTTGGGTAGATTTATAATTCTGCCTTTTGGAGTAAATACAAAGACTTCATCTGGAAATAAATCAACTTTTAAGTTTTCTAAATATTCATCTGCATTATTAGCATTACTGTGTGTTTCGATGACATTTTTCATCCATTCATGAGTTTTTAGCTGAAGTTGACTTAGATTTGAGTCGTTGTCTTTGTAAAGCCAATGGCTAGCAAGTCCGGACTCAGCAATTTTATGCATATTGGTTGTACGGATTTGTATCTCAATTGGCAGACTATAACTAGTAAACACAGTAGTGTGTAAAGATTGATATCCATTATTTTTAGGGATAGCAATATAGTCTTTGAATTTACCAGGTAATGGCTTGAAGTTTTGATGGATAATACCAAGTGCTAAATAACAGTCATTTAAATCGCTAACAGTTATTCTAAAACCATAAATGTCAAACACTTCTTCGAAGGATAATTTTTTTTCAAGCATTTTTTTATAAATACTATACAAACTTTTTTCTCTTCCAGTTACGGTACTTTTAATTTGGTTGTGATGAAGACATTCGATGATACTTTTCTTTATTTTATTAATAATTTCTTTTCTATTTCCACGAGCACTTACCACTGCTTTACTTAAAACGTGATATCTATTTGGATAAAGTGATCTGAAGGATAATTCCTCCAATTCATGATAAATCTGATTTAAGCCTAATCTGTATGCTATAGGGGCATATATTTCGATTGTTTCAGTAGCAATTTCTTGTTGCTTTCTTTGGCTTAAAGCATCTAATGTTCTCATATTATGTAATCTGTCAGCTAATTTTATTAATATAACTCTGACATCTCTAGACATAGCTAGAAACATTTTTCTAAAATTTTCAGATTGTTCTTGAGACTTGGTATCAAACTTAATTTTGTCTAGTTTTGACAAACCATCAACTATTTTGGCAATATTTTCTCCAAATTCTGAACTGATATTTTCAACGTTTATGTGAGTATCTTCAACGACATCATGCAGAAGTGCGGCACATAGAGCTTTAGAATCAAGCTTCCAGCTAGTTAATATTTCAGCAACAGCAATAGGGTGGGATATATATTCTTCACCAGATTTTCTTATTTGACCTTTATGGGCAACAGAACTAAATTCAAGGGCGCTATAAACTTTGGACTTTTCGGATTCGCTTAGATAATCAACAGACAACATTTATAATTGTCCAATGAATATTTATTTTGGTTTTATCAGTTCAATACCAGATTTACCGGAAGCTATTTCCCTAAGAGCGGCAACTGTGCATTTGTCAATATCCTTGTTCATACTTTCACCAGAGCCAGGTGAAATTTGTCTTGCACGAACAGAGGCTGCTATAGTTAGTTCAAACCTATTTGGTATATATTTGATGCAATCTTCTACTGTAATTCTAGCCATGACTATCCAATGTTAATGATGTAATTTAAAGACTTTAAACATTCCTCAAAATTGTCATTGATTATAACATATTCAAAATTTGATCCAATTGAAATTTCTTCATCAGCTTTTGCAAGTCTAATTTTAATTTGTTTATCTGTGTCCTTACCTCTTGTATATAGTCTTTTTTCTAGAGCATCAAGATTTGGAGGGTTAATAAAAATTCTCACTGATTCAGGAAAAATATTTTTTATTGAGATAGCACCTTGAACATCTAACTCTAAAAGGATATGCGATAAATTTTTATTTAATTCTCCTTGTAACCACTTTTTGTGTGTACCATAGAAGTTTCCATATACCTCAGCGTACTCAATAAACTCATTTGTTTTTATCATTTTAGTAAAATCATTTTTTGAAACAAAGAAATAATCTTCTCCATTTATTTCGGACTTTCTAGGTTTCCTTGTAGTAAATGAAATCGATTGCTTCAATAATTCATTATGTGATAACAATTTTCTTATAAGTGAGCTTTTTCCGCAGCCTGATGGAGCAGATATACTAAATAATTTCGATTTCATAATTACTCGATATTTGAAACTTGTTCTCTGAGTTTTTCAATATTTGCCTTCATGTCCAATGATAAATCTATTATTTTTAAAGTAGTTGATTTAGACATTATTGTGTTAACTTCCCTATTAAGTTCTTGGCAAAGAAATTCTAATAATTTGCCTAATACGCTTTTATTATTAATGTAGTGTGTAAATTTTTTTATATGAGAAGATATTCTGATAACTTCTTCTTCAATGTCATGCTTTATTACTAAATTTATTATTTCTTTTTTTAGAAATTCATCTGAATTTTTATTAAATTCTTTAATTTTGTTAACTAATTTAAGTTTATAGTCTTTTAAAGATTTTCTTGAAATTTTCTTGATTTTTTTGCAAGAGGAGTCAATTTTTTTTAAATTTAAAATTAAATTTTTCATTAAATCTTTACCTTCTTTTTCACGAAATTTAATAAAATTATCAATACTTTCTTTCATGCATTCAATGAGTAATTTGTTATTTTTTTTTAGAAAATTTAAGTTTTTTTCTTTTTTGTAAATAAGTAAATCAGAAACCGATAATGGTACTATGTTGGGATTTTTCTTTATAATTTTGTTATTAAAATCTAAATATTTTGAAAAATTTTCATCTATCAATATTTTATTAGACAAAGTTGGACTATTATGCAGAAAAATTTTGACCTCTAATTTTCCCCTAGAAATATGTTTTTGGATCATAGATCTAAATAAAAATTCGTCAAAATTAGTTTCTAAATTATGTTTAAATGATATGTCAAAAAAACGGTTATTTACTGACTTAATTTCAATTAGTAAATTAAATGTTGAATCAATTTTTTTCTGAGATTTGCCATATCCGGTCATGCTTTTTATCATATTTACCTTCTTGAATATTTGTTATGAGAAAAAATAGAAATTTAAATGAAATTAGAAATGTTGAAATAATTCCTAATTATACTAATAATTCAGATGGATCTGCATTAATTAAATTTGGTAATACTTGGGTATTATGCGCTGCTAATATTGAAGCAGGGGTTCCTCTTTTTTTAAAAGGTAAAAATTCTGGATGGTTAACAGCCGAATATTCTATGTTGCCTGGTTCAACGTCCACAAGAAGTAAAAGGGAGGTAACTACAGGAAAACAATCGGGAAGATCAATGGAAATACAAAGATTAATTGGCAGATCTTTAAGAACAGCATTAAATTTTAAAGCCATTGGTGAAAATACCATAAAAATTGATTGTGATGTATTACAAGCTGATGGGGGAACTAGAACTTGTGCTATTACTGGAGGATTTGTAGCTTTATACCTATGTTTGAAAGAAAAATTTAAACACAAATTTAATTATGAATCATTTTTTTTTCACAAAGTCGCTTCAATATCCACAGGGATTATTAATGATGAAATATTTGTAGATCTTGACTATGAAGAAGATTCAAGTTGTGATGTTGACATGAATTTAGTAATGAGCGATCAGAACAAAATAATTGAACTACAATCATCTTCTGAGAAAGGACTTCATAATATTCAGCAACTTAATTTAATGTATGAAAATGGGTTAAATGCTATTAATCAATTATTCATAATGCAAAAAAAAATCATAGATTAAGAATGTGAATAAAATTGTTTTTGCTTCCACAAATTATAACAAGTATAAAGAGTTCTCAAGAATAATTAAATTAAAAAATACAGAAATTATTTTTAGTGATAATAAGTTTGAGGCGCCTGAGGAAAGTGGAACAACCTTTTTTGAAAATGCGCTTATAAAAGCCAAGTATTATAGTAAAAAATTTTTATTACCAGTAATTTCAGAGGACTCAGGTCTATGCGTAAAAGCTTTAGATTATAAACCCGGCATATTTTCATCTACTTATTCTGGTATTAACGATGCGTTAGAAAATAATAAAAAATTATTAAATGATTTAGAAGCTGTAAATGACAGAAGTTGCTTTTACTTTTGTACACATGTTTATTTGAGAAGGTTTAACGATGCTTTTCCTGTGTTTACTTCATCAAAATGGCATGGTTATATTGCCAAAAAATTAGCAGGTAAGAATGGATTTGGTTATGATCCAATATTTATTGATTTAAAATCAGGTTTAAGTGCAGCAGAAATAAGTTCAGAAAGAAAAAATACTATTAGTCACAGGTACAAATCTCTAAAAAAGCTTGAAAAGATAATTAATAAATTAAATTTTAATGAATGAAGTGTTGAAAGTGTTCAAATTTAGTTTTTTTAGATAGTGGACTATAAAATTATTATTTTTAGATGTTGTAAATATTTTAGAAATATTTATTTTATTGTTTTGAGCGCCTATAACTCGAAACGATTTAATAATCTGTTTTGATACTCCAACGCTACCATCTAATATTTCACAATTATTTAATATAAAAGAAATTTCATCTTTGACAAATTCATAATGGGTACAACCCAAAATTATTGTTAGGTTTTTTTTATCCACAAAATCACATAATATTTTTTTTAAGATATTTAAAATTTTTATTCTAGGGTAATTATACTCAATTGCTTCAACCAACTGTGGACAAGGGATTATTTTTAAGTTTTTATTGAAATCAAAAGAATTAATAAGTTTTTTTAACCTATAACTTTTGCCAGTCAAGTCAGTAACTAACAATAATACTTCCCTATCTTTTTCTTTTAAAAAAGCAGTTTTTAAGGCGGGTTCAATACCAATAAAATTAATATTTTTATATTTTGCTCTTAAAAAATCAATAGATACTGCAGTAGCAGTATTGCATGCAAGTACAATAGTATTTGCTTTCTCTTTGATTAAAAATGCGACAATTTCCAAGGACCTATTCAAAATGAAATTGCTACTTTTTCCGCCATAAGGCAGGTTTAAATTATCAGCAACATAAATAAAATTCAAATCATTTATCTGAGATAAGGTCTTTTTTAAAATATTCAGTCCACCTACACCTGAATCGTAAAAACCAATAGTATTTTCCATTAAAATAAAATATTAAAAAAATTAATTAATGATGGTGGAAAAGAGTATTTCAATTTATGTGCATTATCCATGGTGTAAAAAAAAGTGTCCATATTGCGATTTTAATAGCCACTTATACTCCCAATATTACAATAAATTTGATGGAAAATTAGATAAAAAAAGACAGGTTAGTAATGTAAACAATATTTTTTTTTATAATTTACTGGAAGATTTAGAGGAAGAGGCTAAAGAAATAAAAGGTGCAAATATAGTATCAATTTATTTTGGTGGCGGCACTCCAAGTTTATTTGAGTCTAAATTTATTAGTAAGATTATTGATGAAATTTTAAAACGTTTTAAAATAAAAAAAAATGTTGAGATTTCTATGGAAGTAAATCCTGAGGATATTACTGATGAATATTTAAACGATTTACAAAATACAAAAATCAATAGGATATCTATTGGGGCACAGACTTTTGATGACCAACATTTATTATTTTTAGGAAGAAATCACAACAGCATTGATATAGAAAATGCAATAAAGAAAATAAGAAATATATACAGTAACTTCAATATAGATTTAATGTATGGTTTTAGCAATCAAACTATTTCGCAGTTAAGTCGTGATATTAAAATTATAAAAAAATTAAACCCACCTCATATTTCATGTTATCAACTAACAATAGAAGAGGGAACACTCTTTTATAAAGAAAAACCTAATTTACCATCAAATGATGAACTTGAAGTTATGCAAACCTTTATTGAAAATAGTTTTAAAAATAATTATTATAATTATGAAATTTCCGCTTTTGCCAAAGACAAATTCGCATGCGTTCATAATTTTCATTATTGGACATTTGGTGATTACATTGGTATTGGCCCTGGGGCACACAGCAAATTAACTTTTGGTGATTATATTTTAAGAAAATCGAAGATTAAAGACCCAATTAAATATTTTAATCCACTTAAACGTACATCTTATAAAAAAAAATATACAAAAAAAAAAATTATTTTGCAATATCTAATGAATATTTTAAGAACTAATATAGGATTTGATCTTAATGATATCGAAAGAGTCTGTAATGGGGTACCCTCAGATTTCAGTGATCGCTTAAAAAAAGCGAAAAGTTATGGTTTGATAGAAAAAAATAAATTTTTTAAATGGGTTCCTACACATAAAGGTAGAAGATTTCTTAATGACTTATTGTTAATTTTTATGTAATTTTTCTAAAGATAATTCTAGAAATTTTAGATTCATTTTTAATCGCTTTCTCCTCATACTTGGTGCAGGGTCTATTTAATAATATTTTTGGTAAAGTTTTTGATAATTTGAATTTATCTTGCAGATTTTTTGAAAATAAATTTATATTTTCAGCATAGTCTTGATGGTCAGTTATAATACATATATTTCCACTAAGTGTTAGAAAATCATAAAAAAAATTTAGGTTTTTTAAATTAATAAGACGTCTTTTATTATGTCTTTTTTTTGGCCATGGGTCAGGAAAGAAAAAAAAAATATTTTCAAATAATACCTTTTGCTTTAGGGAACCTAAAAATAACAATACATCATCATGAACTATTTTTATGTTAGATAAATTATTTTCAATAGATTTTCTTATAGTAATACTGATACCACTAAGGTATGTTTCTATACCTATAAAGTTTTTATCAGGATTATTTTTTGCCATATGCACTAAGATATCACCCCTTCCAAAACCAACTTCAAGGTTGCAGTTTTTTAAAAAACTATTTTCTGGTTCATGAGAAATATCTAAGTTTAATTTATAATTTGGAAGATGGGTCTCTAATAATTTCTTTTGCCCCTTTGATAATCTGCCATTTCTGACAATATAACTTTTTATAGAGCTTTTGCACATATTTAGAAATTTTTTTTCGGGGAACTGGGATTGGCTATATAACTTTTATTTGAAATTTTCATTTTTTTAGCCTCGTAAAAAAGTCGACCTGCAATCACTGCATTTTTCATTGCAAGAGCCATTTTAATAGGGTTAGGTGAGAGAGCAATGGCCGAATTAATTAAGACGGCCTCACATCCCATTTCCATAGCAAAAGTAGCATCACTAGTTAGACCTATACCGGCATCAATAATAATAGGTAAACTAGCCTGCTCTACAATTAATGAAATATTAAGAGGATTTAAAATACCTTTACCGGAACCTATAAGAGAGCCTAGAGGCATTATTGCAACACAACCACATTGTGAAAGATTTTTTGCAACTATCGGATCATCAGAAGTATATGCCATTACTTCAAATCCCTTAGAATAAAGTAATTCTGCACATTTAATTGTTTCAACTACGTTTGGATACAGTGTGGAGGTGTCAGCTAGAATCTCTAATTTTACTAGATTGTGTCCGTCCAAAATTTCCCGAGCTAATTCCAATGTATATAATGCTTCTTTAGCAGTATAACAGCCAGCTGTGTTAGGTAAAATGGTGTACTTTTTTGGTGAAATAATATCTAGCAGATTTTTATTATTTTTTTCACTAAAGTCAATTTTTCTGATGGCAACTGTAACAAGTTCAGTTCCTGATGTTGATAAAGCTTTTTCAGTTTCGGCAAGGCTATTGTATTTACCTGTACCTAAAATTAACCTAGAACCAAACTTAAAGCTACCTATTTTCAACATCCTTAACCTCCACCAACAGCAACTATGATTTCAATATGATCATTATTCTGAAGCTGTATTTTGTTAAATTCTGATTTAGAAACTACTTTTTTATTAACAGTAACAGCATAATAGTTTGGTAATTTTTTATTCTCTAGAAAATTTTCTAGGCTAGTATCACTTTGAATATTGAAAAATTCATTATTGTATGAGATTGTAATCATTATTTAATTTTAGAATAATTTCTTGCAATTGGTTTATAAAGATTTTTCCTCACAACTTTTAAAATGGCATAAAAAAAATGGCAGATTTAACTTGCCATGGGTTGGCATCAATGACCCATATAAAATTTGGTTATCGGAGATTATGCTTCAACAGACACAAGTAAAAACTGTGCTGCGATATTATTCGAAATTTATACAAAGGTTTCCAACAATTGAATCTCTTGCAATTGCAAACCAAGAGACTGTTTTAAAACAATGGGAGGGATTGGGTTTTTATAAAAGAGCTATAAATCTTCATGACTCTGCGAAAGTAATTATGGAAAGAAATAGAGGGGTATTCCCTAATAATTTTAATGATTTAATAACTTTAAAAGGTGTTGGAAAAAGTACTGCTAATGCAATACTTATATTTGGTTTTGGAAAAAAATTAGCAATTTTAGATGCAAATGTAAAAAGAGTAATAAAAAGAATATTTAATATTAAATCATTGTCAAGACGTGATAATGAAAAATTCTTATGGGTTCAAAGTGAAAAATTATTGCCTGAATTCAAAATAAAAGACTATACTCAGGCTTTGATGGATTTTGGATCTATTGTATGCAAACCAATAAATCCAAAATGCACTAAATGTAACTTAAATAAATTATGTAAATATACGTCCTCCTCAAATAAAATTAAGAAAGTTATAAAAAATGTTAATAAGGTATGTATTATTTTAAAATACAAAAATAAATACCTAGTATTTAAAAATAATGACGGATTATTTGTTGGTCTTTATACCTTTGATTTAGTCGATAAAAATAAAGTTGAATTATTTCTTAAAAATAAAATAAAAATTGAAAACATATTAACTTCAGAAAATAAAAATACTTTTCATATCACAATTTCAAATAAAAAAATGACTATTGATTTGCTAGTTATAGAAATATCTAAAACGAATGATTTAAAAAATTTTAAAATTGTAAGCGAAACAAGTACTTTAGACAATAACTTGCCAGTTCCTAATTTCGTGAAAAAAATATTCGAAAAGTTACATTAAGTCTCTATGTTTTTTTATTGTAAGTTTATTTACCAATATGTTGTTTATTCTTTCTACTAGATAAACAGATCTATGTTTTCCGCCAGTGCAACCAATAGAAAATATTAAAAAATTTCTAGAATTTTTAAAATTTTTAATATTCCATTCTATGAAATTTGAAATTTTTAATACCGATGATGATACTTCAGCATCATTTGAAAAAAATTTATTAATAGACTTATCAAGCCCTGTTTTGTTAGCAAGTTTCTTTTCGTAGAATGGATTGTTAAGGTATCTAACATCAAATATGAAATCGGTATTTTCTGGTAAACCATATTTGAAACCAAATGATTGAAGAATGATAATAGTAGAATTTTTTTTTGTAATAAATTTAACAATTAGATCTCTAAGTTCTTTTGGATTTAGTCCATCTGTTTTAATTATAGTGCTCAATTTTTTTAACGGTAGTAATAGTTTTTTTTCATCTTTTATACATTTAGATAAATCCGCATCAGGTTTGAATAAAGGGTGAATTCTTCTTGTTTCAGAGTATCTAGCTTCAATTGTTTTTAATGATGCATCCAAGAACAAAAATTTTAAGATAATTTGTTTGTTTTTTTTTAAGGCATTAAGGTCTCTTATCAAACTAGTAAGACTTTCTATATTCCGACTATCAAAAACAATTCCAATCTTAGAATATTGACTTTTGATTAATGAACTCACAGTTTCTAGAAGCATTTTTGATGGTAATGCATCTATACATGAAAATTGCATATCTTCAATTGCTTTTGTTGCAATTGTTTTACCAGCACCTGAAACCCCAGATATTATAAAAAGTTCCATTTATTTTTCATTTTTTTTAATAAAATTTGATTGTCGTTCAATAAATTCTTTGGTGCAATCAATACCTCTTAAATGTAGAATATAATTTCTTACAGCAGCTTCGACCAAAACAGCTAGGTTTCTTCCCGCAGCAACAGGTAGAATTATTTTTCTTACATAGACGCCCAAAATATTTTCTTGACTTGAGTCGAGTGGTAAACGTTGTAATTTAGACGAGGTATCAAATTTTTTTAATTCGATAATTAGCTTTAAATTTTTTTTTCTTCTAACAGCAGTTTCACCAAATATAGTTTTGATATTTAACATTCCAATTCCTCTTACTTCTAAATAGTCAAGAAGCATTTCGGAGCATATACATTCAAGCGTGTGAGGACCAATATGAAATATTTCAACTATATCATCGGCTACTAAACCAGAACCTCGTGAAATTAATTCAAGTGCCAACTCACTTTTACCAACTCCACTTTTTCCAGTAATTAAAACTCCCATTCCTAGTACGTCTAAAAGCACACCATGCATTTGTATTTTATCAGCAATAAACCTGGAGAGGTAACTTCTTAAAACCCATATAATTTGAAGACTTGATTGTTTTGATTGGATTAATGGTATTTTGTTTGACTTGCAAAAATCTATAATTAATTGTGATGGCTTTAAATTATTTGAAACTATTAGGCATGCTGTATTTGTTATATTTAATTTTTTTAAATTTATTTTATCTTTTTCAACAAAATTTAATTCTTGATCGCTAATAATTTGAATCCAGTTAAGGTGAATAAAGTTCAGATGACCAATTAAACCCATTGTAGAATTTTTAACACTAGAATATTCGAGTATTTGATTAGTATCTTCAAAAAGAAGGAAATTTAAATCTAATTCAAGCTTATTATCTTCAAAAATCTTTTTTACTAGTAGTTTTCTCATTAGAAATTAAATAAGGCACTGATTTTTTGTTTATCATTAGAATTTGAAAGTAAATCTAATTTTAAGGGATCACTGAAAATTGATGCAATTTTTGATAGAAGAGAAAGGTATTTTTCGTTTGAATGAAATGGAATAATTGATAAAAAAATATATTTCGCAATGTGATTATCTTCGTCATAAATTAAGGTTTTATTCAATCTACAAAATATTCCAATTGGTGATTTAAGCCGGAATATTCTTCCATGGGGTAGAGCCAACTGATTTCCAATGTAGGTAGAACCTATCGATTCTCTTTTTACAATAGAATCATTAATTTTATCTTCCGGAATTTCAAATTCTAAACTTATTTTTTTGGATAAGAATTTAAAAATAGATTCTTTATTATCAAATTCTAAATTCAATAAAACTCTTGTAGAGATAATAAAATTTGTCATCCAATTTATAATTTTTTTCTTAAATTTGCTGGAAGAAAGTTTAGACTTTCTCTATACTTGGCCACAGTCCTTCTTGCTATTTTTATGTCTTTGTCGTTAAGCATGTTAGCAATTTGATTATCGGAAAAAGGTTTCGATTTATCTTCTTGATTAATAATTTCCTTTATCAGAGCCCTGGTGGCTGTTGAAGATAAAGATTCTCCCGTGTTTAAACTGACATGGCTTCCAAAAAAGTACTTTAATTCAAATACTCCACTAGGAGTAGAGATGTATTTTTGAGTTGTAACTCTAGAAATCGTTGATTCATGCAATTCTAATTCTTCAGCAATTTCTCTTAGAATTAGCGGTTTCATTGCAATTTCCCCTTCCTCAAAAAATTTTTTTTGGTGTTTTACAATTGACTTTGAAACCCTTAGGATTGTATCCTGTCTTTGTTCAATACTTTTTATAAACCACTTTGCTTCCTGAAAAGAATTATTTAGTTCAGAACTTGATCCATTTTTTTTTATAATATTTGCATAATTCTGATTAATTTTAATTTTAGGAAAGCTGTTGGAATTTAGTCTTACATTCCAAGAGCTTTTATCTTTAAAAGCAACAACATCAGGAATAATAAAATTGGTTTCTTTAAAACTGTCAAAATTTTTAAGTGGTTTTGGTTCAAGATTTAGAATAATTTCGTTAATTTCTTTTAGTTCTTTATCGCTTACCTTTAAATATTTTTTTAACTTAGCATAATCTTTACGTTCTAAAAGATGAAGGTGTTCTATGAGAACAATATTAATTTTTTCTCTTAATGAATCACTGATGCTTAACCTTTTTGATTGAATGAGTAAACATTCAGAAACAGTCCTAGCCCCTATGCCAGCAGGATCTAAGTTTTGAAGAATCTCTAATGATTTTGAAAATTGTTCTTTATCAATATTTTTATTAAAGTTGTTTTGAAAATTAATTCTCAGTTCATCAAGATCGTCAATTAAATAGCCCTTATCATCTAAATTATCAATTAAGAATTCAACAATTGCTTTAAAATTTGATTGAATTCGTAAAAATAAGAGTTGCTCTTTAATAATTTTTTGAGGAGTTTTATACTCTTCAATTAAATTATGGTACTGTTCATCAAACTCATTAGAGCTATTGGCTTTATTCCTATTGGATAATTCTTTGATATCACGATCATTGGTATTTTTTTCATTATTTTGAGAATTATCATTCTCTTCTTCGATAGTTTCAATTAGAGGGTTTTCAATAATTATTTTTGAAATTTCTTGTCGTAAATCAAGAGATGAGAGTTGTAATATTTTAATCGATTGTTGCAGTTGAGGTGTTAAATGGAGACTTTGATTAAATTTAAGTTGGAGAGAGTTTTTCATATTAAAGTCTAAAATTATTTCCTAAATAAAACTTTTGAACATCTGGATTTTCAACAATCATCTCTGGTTTACCATGAGCAATGATACTCCCATTATTAATTATGTAAGCCTTATTACAAATATCGAGAGTATCTCTAACATTGTGATCAGTAATTAGTATACCAATATTATTTTCTTGTAATTTTTTTATTATATTTTTTATATCTACTATAGCGATAGGGTCAATTCCTGCAAAAGGCTCATCTAATAAAAGAAATTTAGGGAAGGTTGCTAATGCTCTGGCAATTTCAACTCTTCTTCTTTCTCCCCCGGATAATGTAATAGATGTGGAATTTTTTATGTGAGTTATTGAGAGTAACTCTAATAACTCTTCAACCTTATTTTCAATTCTTGTGTTGTCATCAAGGTGCAGTTCAACTATTGCCCTGATATTTTCTTCAACATTTAATTTTCTAAAAATAGAGGATTCTTGGGGCAAATAACAAAGTCCTACTTTGCTTCTGGAATCAATTGAGACGTTTGATATATCATTATCATCAAGAAAAATCTTACCTGAATCGGCTTTAAGAAGACCAACTAGAATGTAAAAAAAAGATGTTTTCCCGGCACCGTTGGGTCCAAGTAACCCAACTATTTCTTTTTTTTGTATTTCAATTGATACATTATTAAGTACAGTCTTTAATCCATATTTTTTAGTCAAATTCGTTGAAAATAACTTAGACATAATTATTTATTAATTTTTACCCTAACCCTTTCGGAAGAACTATTAGAATCACCTTTAAGGTTAATGGATCTAGTACTGAGATTGAAAAGCACTGAATGGGCAGTTATTATATTATCAGTCGACTCAATATTAGCGTTACCAATTAATAATATTGTTTGATCTTCAGAGTTGAATAATATTTCTTCCGAATTGCCAGTTATTTTATTATTTTTTCGTAGTTTACTATCTTCAAGATCAAACGATGCTGGGGTACCAAAAGCTTGGATTAGAGAAATATTATCATTTTTTCTAGTAATTATCATCTTATCTGATGACAAACTAAGTTCACCATATTTTAAAATAACATTACCACTAAATGTGCTGATAGATTTTAATTCGTCAATATGCATAGAATCAGACTCTATGAAAATTTCGTTTTTTAAATTTTCACTATGAACACTTTTGACTATTAAAAAAGCTAAGATTATTTGAAATGAAACACTAATAAATTGTCGCATTGATATTTCCTATTGCATTAATTTTTTTTCTTTTAGTATCAATAAAAACACTGTCTGATAAAAAAGAAAAAGAATTATTATTACTTTCAATAATTTCAATATTAACATTATTTTTTAAAATAAAATTATCTTCATTGCCAAAAAAGAATGCGTTTGTTGAACTTAATTTTATTTTTTTTCCATTCGGAAAATCTGCAAGAAAAATTCTTGGATTAAAAAGTTCACCATCCCTTGAATGATCATAATAATTTAATTTTTTTGCATCGAAAGACACGATAATAAGGCCGTCATTATTGGTTCTAATGGCGGAAAAGTTTTGCAAGATTAATGAAGGAGGTTTCTTATTTGATAACAAAAAAATTAAGTCGCCATCTTTAACTTTTTTGTTAAGGTAAAATGTAAGTATGAAAAAAAATACTAGGAAAAATATTGCAATTACGCTAAGCCATTTTTCATTAAGTATTTTTCTAAAAGTTTTAAATATCACAATTAATTATAAAACAAATAAATGGATAAATATTCTTTATTAGTTATTACTTTATTTTTTTTATTAATAGCTTTTCATGTTTTTTCTTATTTAAGATTACCTGGATTGTTGGTCTATCCATTAGTTGGACTGATAATTGGGCCTAGCTGTTTATCGTTAATTCAAGATATGGAGTTAATATATTCACTCGCTGATTTTGGGGTTATTTTCTTGATGTTTGCAATTGGTCTCGAATTTAGTCTTTCTAAATTATTAATAATAAAAAAATATGTTTTTATTCTTGGTTTTTTTCAAGTTGCATTCACTATTGCGATAGTCTTCTCTATTTTATTCATATTTAACAATGATTATTTACTTTCAATTGTTTTGAGCATTATCGTGGCAATTTCATCAACAGCAATATTAGGGAAATATCTCCAAGATTCATCAGAACTTAATACCGACTCTGGCCAAAAAATAATTGGAATTCTTTTATTTCAAGACTTAATTGTTGTACCTGTTTTAATTTTTTTGCCATATTTATCCGGCAATGAAATACCCGATACTTATAGTTTAGTTAAAAATTTATTCTTATCAATTACGATAATTACTTTAATTTTAAACTTTGGCCATAGACCCTTGACTTACCTATTTAGGTCCACGTTTAAAAAAAAGTCGTCAGAGCTATTTTCAGTTTTAGTTTTAACAATAACATTAGGTTTTAGTTGGCTGACACATTATTTTAATTTATCGCATCTTCTAGGGGCATTTTTAGCTGGGGTTTTAATTTCCGAAACCAAGTTTAAGGAAGGTGTACTTAAGGATATAAAACCATTCAAAGACTTATTAATGGGAGTTTTTTTCCTTTCCATTGGCCTTCAGGTCGACATAAGCTTTGTTTCTAACAACTACATAGATATCATTTTAGTTACAACTATTTTAATGTTTTTAAAGTTTATTATAATGTTTGTGATTTTTAGGATTATTCCATTTGCAAAAAATAAATCTAACTTTAAAGCATCGATTCTTTTATGTGGAGGTGGTGAATTTGGCCTTGTTATAATAAGTTATCTTGTTGAAGGTAAGTTTTTTTCAAATTATCAAATAGATTTTGTTATCGCCTCAATTTTATTGAGTATGGTTCTAAATTCATTAATTATTGAAAAATTCAATTCATTGACTAACTTTATCAATAAATTAAATTTTAATAAAAAATCGCTTGATCTGTATCAAAATTTGGCTAAATTTAGTGAGTTTAAAGACCATATTATATTATGTGGTTTCGGAAGAACCGGCAAAATACTTTATGAAAATTTAAAAAAGAAAAATTTTGAAATTGTACTTATTGAAAAAAGTAATAAAAATATCAACAGTAATATTAAAAATAATTTTATCCATGGTGATGCTTCTGAAATTATAAATCTTAATTCTGCTGGAATATCTAGAGCAAAGCTTTTAGTGATTACTATTCAAAATCTTTTTGAATCGAAATCCATAATTATGTCGGCAAGAAATTTGAACCCAAAAATTCGTATCTTAGCAGTAATCAAAGACGAGATTTTTTATGATGAGCTTAAAAATTTAGGTGCAACTGAGGTGATATCGACTAATTTAGAATTTGATTTAATGTTGGTTTCACAATCTTTATTACTACTAAACAATTCACTTGGTAGTGTTATGAGTTATATGGATAGAATTAAAAGTAAAAGGTATGAGTTGTTTAAGGGTATTGATATAGATGATCAAACAAAAATTGATTTTTACAACGAAATTAATACTAAACTTTTATCTTTTGAGGTAAAACAAAATAATAAGATGATAGGAAAAAATTTAAAATTTCTTACATTAGATAAGTTTAAGGTTAAGTTGATTTCACATCAAAAGTTTGGCAAAAGAAATACGCTTCCAGAAGCAAATACAATTTTTGAACAAAATGACCTCTTGGTATTCTCTGGAATGGAGGATGACTTGGTTATTTTTGAGAAATTTCTTGACCAATAGTTCCTTTTATTTCTTTTTTAATGCCACCAAATGTTCTAATATATGGTTTGTTATCGAGTATCTTTTGTGGCAGTTTAAGGATAGCTTCTTGTGCTAATGATAAATTATCAAACTTTCCAAAAGTAATACAATATCCGTTCTTGTTTCCTATTATAGTTTTGTAAATTAAAAAATTATTTTTTTCAAAAAAATCTTTATAATCTTTTATGAATAAAATAATCTTTTGTGGATCAAAATGTATTGAAATCAATATGGTTGAAAAACTATTGTCAGTTTTGTTTATTTCTGATAATGAGCTATTTATCTTTTCATTTAATGAAAGTATGTCCAGATCTTCCAGTAAATTGTTTTTAAATTCTTTTTTTTCATTTTTAACGATAGTATCAACTTCTAAAATCTTTTCGCTTTTGTAGGATCTATTAAATGTGAAAATAATAGTTAGGCTAATGGCAAGAAAGATTGATATAAAAAAAAAATTGTAGCTCTTAAAAAATAATGATTTATTATTTGTATCAATATATGTTGATTCTATTGCTGATTGGAAGTCTTTTTTTGATGGAAATTTTCTTTGATTCAAAAATGCTGATATAAGACATTTATCGCATAAGATGTTGATTTTTCTGGGAAGTCCGTTACTTTTTTCATGTACAAGAGAACAGATTTTTTTTGAAAATAATTCAACTTGATTATTTCTGTAGCCAGCCATTTTAAGTCTATGGTTAATGTAGTCAATGGTATCGTCTTTGGACAATTTTGGCATATCAAAATGATATATGACTCTATCATTAATTTTTTTCAAAACATTAGTAATTTTTTTGTTTTCAAAATTACTTGAAATTAATAAGAAAGTAAGAAGACTTGTGGATTTTATGTTTTCATTAGCAAACATGATACTGTTAAGGTTTTCATCTGAGATTTTTGTGTAGTCATCAAAGATAATTAGAATTCTATTTTTAGAAACTTCTATGTTTGTTTTATTTAAAATTGAATCAATGTTATTTTCCAATAATTTAGAGTCTATAACTTCTAAAATATTAAGGCTTTTGATCTCTGCTGGATGAATATTGATGACCAGGAAATTGTCTTTAAGTTCATTTGCTAGCGCTTTACAAATGATTGTTTTACCTGATCCAACATCACCAGTTAATTTAATAATGCCTTCTTTTGTATCGCATGCGTATCTCAAACCATCAAGAATTTCTTTTAATTTTTTATTTAAATAAAGATAATTAAGGTCCTGAGAAATACTGAAAGGCGGATAATCAATTTCAAAAAAACTGTTATACATATATAATAAGAATAGTATTTTATATTTGAATTATTACATGAAAAACAGTTATTATGAATATAATAAGTTTCAATAACGTCTTTTTTGGTTACGATAAAAAAAAAATCTTAGATGGTATCTCATTTAATCTACCTAAAGGAACTATCACCTCGGTTTTTGGTTCAAGTGGCGCTGGAAAAACTACAATATTAAAGTTAATTAGCGGTCAAAGTTTTCCGAATAGTGGAACTGTTACTTTCGATGAGTTCGAGGTTTCGAGTTTAGGGTCAAATAAGAATAAACTTTACAATGCAAGATCTAGAATGGGGCTATTATTTCAATTTGGTGCTTTATTCACTGATTTAAATGTATTTGATAACATTGCGTTTCCAATACGAGAAAATTCTAATCTTGATGAAGAATCAATTCATGATCTAGTAAAAATAAAATTAAATGCGGTTGGGCTTAACGGTATAGAGAAAATGATGCCTGAGCATTTATCTGGTGGAATGGCTAGAAGAGTAGCTCTTGCTAGATCTATTGCTTTAGACCCTTTTTTATTGATGTATGATGAACCGTTTACTGGATTGGATCCATTAAGTGTCCAAATTATTTCAAAGCTAATTAAGCAACTAAATGATTCATTAGGTTTGACATCAATATTGGTATCACATGATATTAAAACTTCATTAGAAATTTCAGATAGGATAATTATCTTGTCAAATGGAAAAATTGTCTATAATACTACACCAGATGAGATTGCAAGTACTTATGGTGAAAAGTTTTTAGAATTTTTTGGAGGTGTCACTAGCAATAACAAAAGCAAATTCATGCAATCAATTGGTCTATGATGAATTTCTCAGCCATCAAAAATATTTCTAATTTAGGTGGTGAATTTAAACTTTTACTTCAACTTTTTGCAAATATTTTCACCCTCAGAGATAATAAACGTCAATTTGTAAATGATATTTTTTTTACGGGTACTTTATCAATTATAATTATCACGATTTCAGGATTTTTTGTCGGATTAGTTTTAGGACTCCAAGGTTATGAAACTTTGAAAAGATTCGGTTCAACTGAAGCAGTTGGAACTATGGTTGCGCTTTCATTAATTAGAGAACTTGGTCCTGTAATAACCGCAATTTTATTTTCTGCTCGTGCTGGTTCTGCAATAACTGCAAAAATTGGATTAATGAAATCTTCAGATCAACTTATAGCCATGGAAATGATGTCTGTTTTGCCCTTAAAAAAAATATATGTGCCAATATTTTACGCTGGCACAATTTCTGTACCTTTGTTAACTGGAATTTTTTGTTCAGTTGGTGTTTTAGGGGGTTATTTTATTACGGTGGTTATATTGGGTGTTGACCCTGGAGCATTTTGGTCTCAAATGCAGAATAGCGTTGATTTGCATCATGACATTCTAAATGGTGCAATAAAATCTGTCTGTTTTGCATTGGTAATAAACTTGATTGCAATATATGAGGGGATCATTAGTAAGCCAACAGCAGATGGTGTTTCTAGAGCAGTTACTAACACTGTAGTGATTTCTGCACTTTCTGTTCTTGCTGTTGACTTTATTTTAACTTCTTTTATGTTTACGGGAGCTTAAGTTATGAAAAGTATGTCTGATTTCTGGGTGGGTATTTTTGTTTTTCTTGGGATTATCTCAATAGTTTTTTTATCATTTAGAGTAGGTTCATATAACTCTTTTGACAAAAAAAATGCATATAGTCTTGTTGCCAAGTTTGAAAATTTAGGGGGATTAAAAGAGGGTTCACCTGTAAAGGCATCAGGGGTGACAATAGGAAGAGTTAAATCTATTAACTTTGATGTTATACAATATAAAGCAAAAGTTAAAATTTACATTAATAATGGTGTAAAATTTCCAATTGACAGTTCTATTTCTGTTTTAACTTCAGGCCTCTTAGGAGAACAGTATTTGGGAATAGAGTCTGGAGGTGATGACTTATTTATGGTTGATGGTGATGAATTTATGTTAACTCAATCAGCAATGGTACTTGAAAAAGTTTTAGGGCAATTTTTATATTCGAAGGCTGCTGAATCCAATGATTAAATCTATAATTATATTAATTTTTCTTAATTTACTGCCTGTATCGGCGAAAAATCTTGAACCTATTGATATAGTGAAAAAAACTGTATCAGAAGTTTTAGAAACTATACAAAATGATACAGATATAAAAGCAGGTAACAAATCAAAAATAATTGAAATCGTTAAAGAAAAAGTTACTCCTTATGTTGATTTTGAAAGGATGACCAGATTAGCAGTCGGAAGACCATGGAAAGAGGCAACAGATTCGCAAAAATCTAAGCTTATTGATTCATTTAACAAGTTGTTAATTACTTCTTATGCAGCTGCTTTTTCTAATTATCTAGGAATTGTAATTGAGGTTGGTAGCCAAAAAATTGACGGCGAACGTGGCACTGTTATGTCCAAAGTTAAATTGCCAGGTGGGGCACCACCTTTAACAATAGAATATGATTTTTTATATAAAAATTCTTGGAAACTTTTCGATGTGAAAATAGATGGCTCAAGTATGGTCATAAATTACAGAAGTATGTTTTCACAAACAATCGCAACAAGTGGTATTGATGGCTTATTGGAGGTCTTAGAAAAAAAGATAAATGAAACAAAGTAATATACTTCAATTATCCGCTAATAAAGATAAAAATGTTTTAAATATATCAGGTCAAATTTCTATCCACAATTATAATAAAAATCTTATAAATGACTCTTACTTGAACTATAAGATTATTAACATGAAAAATTTAATTTCTGTTGACTCTACAATTATAATTTTTTGTGTACAATTAGCCCGTTTTTTTAAAAACAAAAATAAAACAATTCAAATAGTTGGCTTAAAATCCAGTTATAAAAATCTATTTGCTGTTTATGGCTTAGATACAAGTGTGATGAATTTACATTTTAATGAATAAAGCAATTGAATTTATAGACGTGTCCAAGTCCTTTGGAGCTACAAGGGCATTAAACAATTTAAATTTATATATTGACAAAGGTGACTTTTATGGATTGCTGGGACCCAATGGTGCTGGTAAATCCACATTAATTGGAATTTTGGGCGGATTGATAATTCCTGATACAGGAACTACATTAGTTATGGATTATAACGTTAGGTCTGAATATATAGCGGCCAGAAAATCGCTTGGAATAGTACCACAAGAGTTAGTATTTGATCCTTTTTTTACTGTATATGAAACTTTGTCATTTCAGTTGGGTTATTTTGGAAAAAAAATAGACAAAAAATGGATATTAGAGCTATTGGATTCATTAGGCTTGGCCAATAAAATGTATTCAAATATGAGAACTTTATCTGGTGGTATGAAAAGAAGGGTATTACTTGCACAAGCACTCGTACATAAGCCTGAAGTTGTTGTACTTGATGAGCCAACTGCTGGGGTGGATGTACAGTTAAGGTCAACTATCTGGGATTTAATTAAAAAAATAAACAACGATGGAACTACAATTTTATTAACAACTCATTATTTAGAAGAAGCTGAACAATTATGTAATAAAACCGCATTTGTGAATAATGGTAATTTAATTGCCAATGAAGAAACTAAAAATTTTTTTAAAACCTCAGCAAATAAATCATTGTTATTAAAAATTAAAAACGGACAAGCAATTAATAATTTGAATATAAAAAATATTCATTTTCATTCGACAGACAAGATTGAATTTACTTTTTCAAATCTTTCAGAGATCACAGATATTCTTAATATATTAAATTCAAAAAAAATTGAAATAATAAATTTTGAAATTAAAGAGCTAGATTTAGAAAAAATTTTTCTTTCCTATTTAAATAGTTAAAATGTTCGATATTGGTTTTTTTACTCTCCTAAAAAAAGAATTATTGAGATTCTACAAAGTAGCATTTCAAACAATAGCCGCTCCTGTCCTTACTTCATTCCTATTTTTAATTGTATTTTCAAGTGCTCTTAGTAATAGAATGGTTATTGGAGATGGTGTTAGTTATATAAATTTTTTAATTCCAGGTTTAATAATGATGACTATCTTACAAAATTCTTTTGCTAATAGTTCATCGAGTCTTACACAATCAAAAATTACAGGTAATTTAATTTTTATTTTGTTATCACCCATATCAAATTTCAAAATTTTTCTTGCATATTCATTAGCCTCAGCATTGCGTGGAATGGTTGTCGGATTTGTTATGGGATTAGCAATTTTTTTTATATTTGATTATAAAATTCATAATTTTATTATTGTGATTTTATATTCCTTTTTTGGATCAATAACATTGGGGGTTTTGGGTATAATAGCAGGTATATTAACTGAAAAATTTGATCAGTTAGCTGCATTTCAAAATTTTATAATTATGCCAATGACATTTTTAGCTGGGGTTTTTTATTCTGTAGAGTCGTTGCCAAATCCATGGAAAACTGTCTCTCAATTTAATCCTTTTTATTATATTGTTGATGGTTTTAGGTATGGTTTTATAGGGCATTCAGATTTTAATCCTTATATAGGACTTTCCTTGTTAATTTTGTTTTTTCTGATCTGTTCTATTGTTACTATTTTTTTTTTAAAGAGTGGATATAAACTTAGGAATTAAAAATGATTACTGTTGAAGAAATTAAGTCAAGAATTCAGGAAGGATTGAATACTGAATCTGTAGAAGTTGAAGGGGATGGCCATCACTTTAGTGCTACTATTATCAGCCAAGATTTTCAAGGTAAGACTAGGATTGCTAGACATAGAATGGTTTTTTCTTTATTTAGTGAGGATATAAAACAAAGACTTCATGCATTGTCTATCAATGCTATGACTATTGATGAGAGTAACAATAATTGAATGGAGAAATTTTTAATCCAAGGTGGTATACCTCTTAAAGGTGAGGTTGATATTTCAGGTGGAAAAAATTCTTCACTACCAATTTTATGCGCTTGCATTTTAGCCAGAGGTGTTTCAACTATAAGGAATGTACCTTTACTTCGTGACATTAATGTACTTCTACGTTTATTTGAGACATTGGGAATAAGTTTCTCAAGAAATAATAAAATGATCAAAATTGATGCATCTGAGATTAATTCACAATTTGCTAGTTATGATTTAGTCAAACAAATGAGAGCATCTATATTAGTTCTAGGTCCTTTGATAGCTAGATTTGGATTTGCTGAAGTTTCATTGCCAGGTGGTTGTGCAATTGGGCAAAGGCCGGTAGATATTCACCTATCTTGCTTGGAAAAAATGGGATGTCAAATAAATGTATCAAATGGCTATATTAAAGCGAAAGTCAAACATTTAATTGGTGCTAAATTAGATTTAAAACGATCAGTTACTGCCACAGAAAACCTATTAATGGCTGCAACCCTGGCAGATGGAGAAACTACTCTTATTAATCCCGCTCCCGAGCCAGAAGTAACTGAGTTAATATCCTTTCTGAATTCGATGGGAGCACTTATAAATGTTGAAAATTCTACAAAAATAGTGGTTAAAGGCGTTAAATTTTTAAACCCTGGAAAAATAACTGTTAAACCTGATAGAATTGAAGCTGCAACTTTTTTAATTTCTGGATTAGCAACCAGAGGAAGTGTCTCTATTGTTGGCTCAGATTTTAATGAGCTTGATTGTGTTAAAAAAAAACTTACTCTTTCTGGCGCTAAAATTTCTGGAGGTAATGATTTTCTTAAAGTTGAGTATTGTGGAAAATTGATTGCTGTAGATATTGAGACGGGATCATATCCTTGCTTTCCAACAGACATTCAAGCTCAGTACATGGTTTTAAATGCTATTGCAAAAGGCACTAGCGTTATGACTGAAAATATTTTTGAAAATAGGTTCCTTCATGTTCAGGAGCTAAATAGATTGGGTGCTGATATTTATATAAAAGGTAAAAAAGCATTTATTAAAGGTGTTAGATCTTTAAGTGGTGCGAAAGTATTAGCCACTGATCTGAGGGCTTCAGCATGTTTAGTAATTGCAGGCTTGGTTGCTGATTTTAAAACAGAAGTTGATCGCGTGTACCATATAGATCGAGGATATGAAAAAATTGAGGTTAAGTTAACTGCCTTAGGGGCAAAAATATTTAGAACCAATGTTTAACGATACAGAAACATTAACAATTGCTGTGCCAAAAGGTAGAGTGCTAGAGGAGATAATCCCTCTTTTTGATAGCATGAAACTCTCTTTTTTTGATGACCCTTTTAAGTCCAGAAAACTCATATTCAATACTTCCAATCCTAAAATAAGAATCATCCTATTACGTCCTCAAGATGTTGCCACTTACGTCAAGAGTGGTGTGGCTGATTTAGGAATAAGCGGGTTAGATGTTTTGGAAGAAATGAATACTTCAAATTTATATCATTTGGTTGATCTAAATATTGGTAAATGCAAAATGGTTGTTGCTGCTTCTTCTGATTATGATTATGATTCTATTGTGAAAAGTGGCTCTCGTATATCTGTTGCTAGTAAGTACACCACAATTGCCAAAAACTTTTTTTATTCTAAAGGAGTACACGTTGATATAATAAAACTTTACGGTTCCATGGAACTTGCTCCGATATTAAAACTTTCAGAAATTATCGTTGACCTTGTTTCTACTGGACAAACAATTAAAGCGAATAATCTAAAAATCTGTGAGAATATAATGGACATATCGTCTTTTCTTATCTCAAATCAATTTGCATATAAGTTTAAAAACGGATTAATTATAAAATTTATGAAGCAATTAGAGCTTAATTTTTTGAAGTTATGAAATTTAATTTATTAGACTCATCAAAGCCTCAATTTCAAAAAAAGCTTCTTGCCACTTTGAAATCATACTTGGATTATTCCGACATTGATAAGATAGTTGCAACAATTCTCAATGATATAAGGAAAAATGGAGATAAGTCTTTATTTTTCTATTCTCAAAAATTCGATAATGTAAAATTTACTTCTCCGAATGAGTTTATGGTTACTAAAGCACAGTTAAAGAAATTTGAAAAAAAAATTCCAACTGATTTGTTACTTGCCATTAAAGCGGCTTACAAAAGAGTTACAAACTTTCATAAAAAACAAATATCCAAATCATTCACATTCAGGGATGATCTTGGAAATGAGATGGGTCAAAAAATTGTGCCAATTGAGTCTGTGGGTGTTTATGTGCCTGGAGGAACAGCTGCATATCCTTCTAGTGTTATAATGAATGTGGTTCCAGCTAGAGTTGCGGGGGTTAAAAGAATTGCGATGGTTTCACCATCTAGTAATGGTAAAGTTAACGATGTGGTAATGGCTGCCGCATCAGTTGTAGGGGTCGATGTTGTATATACAATTGGTGGAGCCCAAGCAATTGGTGCTCTTACATTTGGAACAAAAACTGTTAATAAGGTTGATAAGATAGTTGGTCCTGGGAATGCATATGTAGCCTCTGCAAAGAAACAAGTATTCGGCACTGTAGGAATTGATATGATAGCTGGTCCCTCGGAGATTGTTGTCATTTCTGATGGATATACACCTGCTCGATGGATTGCATCTGATCTTTTTTCACAAGCAGAGCACGATACAAATTCAAGGTCAATTCTGATTTCAACATCAAAGCCTTACCTAAAAGAAGTCTTTAATGAAATGCAAATATTAATAGATAAAAAAACAAGAAAAAAAATAATCATGGAATCTATTTCTAATAATGGAATTTTTATCTATGCTAAAAACTTGAAACATGCAACGGAAATTGCTAATGAAATTGCACCTGAGCATCTTGAAATATCAACTCGAAACCCTAAAGAATTACTCTGCAATATTAAAAATGCAGGAGCAGTTTTTTTAGGAAAATTTACCTCTGAAGCTCTTGGCGACTATTGTGCTGGTCCTAACCATGTTCTACCAACCTCCGGTACAGCAAAGTTCTCATCTGGATTATCAGTTGATGATTTTATTAAAAAAATTAATGTATTAAAAATAACAAAAACTGGTGCGAGAAAGCTATCAAATATTACGAATACCTTAGCAATGTCTGAAGGTTTATATGCTCATGGATATTCTGCAATGTTGAGAAAATGAAATTTAAAAATACTTTTTTAGACCAATTAGAACCCTACAGTCCAGGTGAGCAACCAAAAACTAAGAACTACATTAAGCTTAATACAAACGAAAACCCGTTTCCACCAAGCAAGCATGTAATAAATTCTTTAAAAAAATTTGATTTTAATAATATAAGAAAATATCCTGACCCTAGTTCCTTAAAGTTAAAGGAAGTATTGGGCCAAAAATTTAATTTATCTGGAGATAACGTTTTTGTTGGAAATGGCTCAGATGAGGTTTTAAGCTTAATTTTTTTGGCATTTTTTAGAGGAAAGAAAATTTTATTCCCTGAGATAACTTATAGTTTTTACAGCTCCTTTGCAAAATTGGCCTTAGGTAAATTTAAAACGATTCCTTTGGAAGAAGATTTTTCAATAAATTTAGAAAAATATAATAAAACCGCATATGGAATCATTTTTCCTAATCCAAACGCGCCTACGGGTATTTCTATTGGTTACGAAAAAATCAAATCATTCATTCGTTACCATTCTGATAAGTTAATAATAATTGATGAAGCATATGCTGATTTTAATAGTTTTAATTGTATAGATTTAGTGAAAAAATTCAGTAATTTAATTATTGTTCGAACATTCTCCAAATCATATTCTCTCGCTGGTTTGCGTATAGGTTTTTGTTTGGCTAATAAGTCTATAATTAAACAACTTCTGAAAGTTAAAAATAGCTTTAACTCCTACCCAGTTGATCAATTATCTGAAATTGCTGCTATTAATGCTATCAAAGACGACTCATACTTTAATGAAATAATAAAAAAGATTAAAAAAAACAGGGTATGGTTAGAAAAAAAATTTACTGAGATGGGATACAATTTTATTAAGTCTGATGCGAATTTTATTTTACTTAAATCGAAAAAAATATCAGCTAAACATCTATATTTAAACCTTAAATCGAAAGGTATACTTGTTAGATACTTTTCCAAACCGAAAAAACTTAGTTCGTATATTAGAATAACTATTGGTAGTTTTATTGATTGCCAAAAACTTGTAAATTTTTTAAAAATTAATGATGGGGATGATTTTGAGAAAAGCTGAGATTGTTAGAAATACAAATGAGACAAAAATTAATTTAAATATTAATCTAGATAGCCCAGACCAAAACAATTTGTCTACAGGGCTACCTTTTTTTGACCATATGCTTCATCAATTTTGCGCCCATGGTCGCATTGGAGTAAATCTAAATGTTATTGGAGATCTTGAGATTGACGGCCATCATGTTGTGGAGGATGTGGGTATTTGCCTTGGTCAAGCCGTCCAGAAATGTTTAGGTGATAAAAACAAAGTAGTTAGATTTGCACATTCATATGTTCCATTAGATGAGAGTCTTTCTAGAGTTGTAGTCGATATTTCTGGACGTCCTGGTTTATTTTTTAATGTAAGTTTTATGCGAGGTTGGGTTGGTGAATTCGATTTGGATTTAATCAGAGAGTTTTTTCAGGCTTTTGTTAATCATTCTATGATTACACTTCATATTGATAATTTAAGCGGAATAAATGCTCACCATCAATGTGAATCAATATTCAAGGCTTTTGGGATAGCATTTGCACTTGCAGTTAAAATTGACTCTTCAAAGCAAATAACCTCAACAAAGGGTTTGATTTGAAATGTATGTTGCTATAGTTGATTATGGGATGAGTAATCTTAAGTCGGTTTTCAATGCGGTTAGTTACGTAATTACTGATAATTCAAGAGTGAAGATAACCGATGATTATAATGATATTGACGAGGCTGATAAAATTATATTCCCTGGACAAGGTGCAATAAAAGATTGTATGTCACTCCTAAAAAAGAAAAATTTGGTGTCCTCTTTAAGGAAAGCGATTCATGAAAAACCATTTCTTGGTATTTGTTTAGGATTGCAGTCACTTTTTGAGTTTTCTTATGAAGGAGAAATTGAATGTCTTTCAGTTTTGAAAGGTAAAGTTTATCCTTTTAAAAATTTACTATTCGAATCAATGCATAATTGTTTCAAAGTGCCTCATATGGGATGGAACCTTCATTCGTATAGATCTGATCATTTTTTGTGGAACAATATTCCAAAAAATAGTTTTTTTTATTATGTTCATAGTTTCTATATTCCTTTTAATGCAAAACTAAATAATGCTTATTCTGTCGAAAGTACAACAAATTATATGATTGACTTTACAAGTTCAGTCTCTTTTAAAAATTGTTTTGCAGTTCAATTTCATCCAGAAAAAAGTGGTAAAGTTGGATTGAAATTTATTGAGAATTTCATTAATTGGAAAGGATCATAAGTTAATATGTTTGAAATAATACCAGCAATAGATATTTCTGATAGTAAGTGTGTCAGATTAAAACATGGCAAAAAAACGGAAGAAACAGTTTTTTTCGATAACCCTTTGGAAGTCGCAGAAAAATGGATTTCACTTGGTGCGACCAGAATACATATTGTGGATTTAGATGGTGCTTTTACTGGTAGTCCAAAAATATTTGAAATTGTAAAAAAAATTGCCGCTGAATTTTCAAGTAATAAAATTATTCAGATTGGTGGTGGTATTAGAAATTTGAAAGCCATAGATGATTATGTTGAGCTGGGCGTTAGTAAGATAGTCCTCGGTACCGCTGCAATTAACAATCCCAGTTTCCTTAAAGAAGCATGTCAACAGTTCCCTGGTTATATTGTTTTAGGAACTGACACTATAAATGAAAAACTAGCATTTAATGGTTGGAAAAAAACATCACAGAATAATTTATTTGATCTTATCAATAAGTTTTTAGATTATGGGGGTAGTGAAGTTATACATACAAACATATCAAAAGACGGTGCTTTATCAGGTGTTGATATAGAATTAACTCATAAGATTGCTTTCGAGACTAACGCAAATGTGATTGCAAGCGGAGGTGTTACTAATTACGATGATATAAAAAAAATAAATAATTATTTTCTTGAGGGTATCGTTGGGGTAATTGTTGGCACTGCTTTATATAAAGGTTTGATTAAATTAGATGAAGCCATTAAATTAGTCTCGAATTAAATAATCTATGCTTACTAAACGAATTATTCCTTGCCTTGATATTTCAAATGGTCGCGTTGTAAAAGGCGTTAATTTTGAAAATTTAAAAGATGCTGGATGCCCTATTGAAGTCTCAAAATTATATGATTCTTTTGGTGCAGATGAAATATGTTTCCTTGATATAACTGCAAGCTTAGAAAAAAGGTCTTTATTATTTGATATGATAAGCAAGATATCTGAGCAAATTTTTATTCCATTGACTGTTGGTGGAGGTGTTTCAACAAAAAATCATGTTAGAGAGCTTCTAAATTCTGGTGCTGATAAGATTTCCATTAATTCATCTGCTGTAAATAATCCAAATTTAATTTTTGAATTATCATCAACCTTTGGTTCACAGTGTATTGTTGTTGCAATTGATGCAAAAAAAAACAAAAAAACAAAATCATGGGAAGTTTTTACTCATGGAGGAAGGAAACCAACAGGATTGGATGTGCTTTTATGGTGTAGAAAAGTTGAACAACTTGGTGCTGGAGAAATTTTATTAACAAGTATGGATAAAGATGGCACTAAAAATGGATTTGATAATGATTTATTAAGTGAGGTATCCAAAAGAGTAAATATACCAGTCATTGCGAGTGGGGGAGTTGGAGAATTGGAACATTTTTTACAAGGAGTCGAGTATGGTAAAGCTGATGCTTTACTTGCCGCAAGTGTTTTTCATTATAAATTGTTATCAATAAAGGAAGTTAAAGAATATTTATCAAAACATAATATCCCAGTAAGGTTATGAACGAAAAATTTATCAATATAATTAAATGGAATGAAAAAGGGTTACTTCCCTGTATAACTCAACAATACTTAACTAATGAAATTTTAATGATGGCTTGGGTAAATAAAGAAAGCTTAAATTTAACTATTAAAACAAAGTATGCACACTATTTTTCAAGGTCAAGACAGAAAATATGGAAAAAAGGTGAAAGTTCAGGTAATTTTCAATATGTGAAAAAAATAAAGCTTGATTGTGACTTCGACACTTTGCTTTTGGTTGTCGATCAGAAAAATGGAATTGCCTGCCATACAGGAGCTTCAAACTGTTTTTTTAACGAAATACTAAGTTGATTATGAATAATTTCACATTAAAAGATTTAGAGAATATTATTGAAAAAAGAAAAAATACTAGCAAAGATGAATCTTACACAGCCTCACTACTTAACTCTCCAGTTGAAAAAACTATAAAAAAAATAGGTGAGGAAAGTGCTGAATTAATTTATGCGATTAATCAAAATGATAAAAAAAAATTAATACATGAGTTTGCTGATCTTTTTTACCACTTAGTCGTTTTGTCAAAAATTTCAAATATATCTGTTGATGAAATTATGGATGAGCTTTTGTCGAGAACAAAGATATCTGGATTAGTTGAAAAAGAAAATAGAAAAAAGTAGTATTGATGTATGGAAGACAATTGTATATTTTGTGAGATTATTAAAGGTAATATACCCGCTAAAATAATATATGAATCCTCTGATGTTCTCGCATTTGAAGATATTAATCCTCTAACAAATTTTCATTATCTTTTAATACCTAAATTACACATATCTAACATTATGAATGTTAGTTCAGAAAATATTAGAGTACTTGGTGAACTTTTATATGCAAATAAAAAAGTAGCCGAAATACTTGGCCTGAAAGATGGCTTTAGAAACATTATTAATAATGGTATTATTGCTAATCAAGAGGTGTATCACCTTCACATACACCTTATAAGTAGTGAGGTAAAGTTACCTCCTATGTTCGTAAAAAAATTATAGGAGTTTTATATGGGAACATTTAGTATATGGCACTGGCTTATAGTATTAGTAGTCGTCATTCTTGTTTTTGGTACTAAAAAGTTATCGAGTTTAGGTTCTGATCTGGGTAAAGCTGTTAAAGGTTTTAAAGAGGGTATCAAGACACCTGATGAGGATGCTCAGGAAAAAAAAGAAATAGAGGGAGAAGTTATAAAAGCTAAACAAGATGAAAATACATCCGAAAAAACTAAATCTTAACTTTGTATGTTTGATTTAGGATTTACAGAGGTTACAGTTGTTTGCATTGTAGCGTTAATTATCGTAGGTCCAGAACGATTACCTAAATTAGCAAAAACAATTGGCATTTTCTTTGGAAAGGCACAGCGTTTCATAACTGATATCAAGCATGATATTGATGAACAAGTCAGATCTGAAGAGATTGAAGAAATTAAAAAATCTGTTGATGATGCCTCTAAGCAAATCGACGCCTCATTAAAGGATGAGGTTAATTTTATTGAAGATGAAATTAAAGACGAAAAAATTGACTCTACGATTGATGAAATTGTAAAAGCAAAGAAAAAAATAGATAAAATCTCTCCTAAGATGCCATCTGCTTTGTCTTCAGTTGTTGATTTTGGTAAGGATATAGCAAAAAAATAAACTTTCTTTTTAAATAAATCCATATTAATGACAGATACATTTGTTTCACATTTATTTGAGTTACGTGATAGATTACTAAAATCCATATTTGCTGTAATTTTAGTTTTTATTTGTTATTTTCCTTGGGCAAGAGATATATATTCTTTGTTAGCACAACCGATGCTTGATGCTTTACCTAATGGTGGCAACATGATTGCTACCGAGGTTACTGCTCCTTTTTTTGTTCCAGTTAAAGTTACACTTTTACTTTCTTTCATTACATCTTTACCTTACCTGCTCTATCAATTTTGGGCTTTTGTCGCACCTGGCCTCTATAAAAATGAAAAGAAATTGATTTTTCCGATTATTTTAACAAGTACAGTTCTCTTCTTTATAGGTATGAGTTTTGCATTTTTTATTGTTTTTCCAGTAGTTTTTCATTTTATTAATGCCATAGCTCCAGATGGTGTTGCTGTTATGACTGATATTCAAAAATATCTTGATTTTGTAATTTCACTTTTTTTGGCTTTTGGTATAACATTCGAGGTTCCTATTGTGGTAGTTATATTGGTTTATTTTGATATAACAAACGTAGAAAAGTTAAAAGAATATAGGCCATATGTTATAGTTGGTGCTTTCGTAATTGGTGCCATTTTCACTCCACCAGATGTGGTCTCCCAAATTTTACTTGCATTACCACTTTGGATTCTGTATGAGTTAGGAATTTTAGTTTCTGTTGCTGTCAGTAAGAAAAAATCTGAATCAACTCCCTAGCCTTGGTCTTTCTGAAACTTTTAAACTCAACTTGATTTTTCGGTTGCCTCTTATAATTTCAATATCAATTGACTGACTAGGTTGTGATTCAGAAACAATATTTAACAGAGCTTTTCCATTACTAATTTTTTTATTATTGATATTGACAATAATATCACCCGATTTAAGTCCTCCTTTATCAGCTGGACTGTTTTTTACTACAGAAGCTATAAGTGCCCCTGAATTAGAGGATAAATTAAATGACTCTTTTAAATCATCAGTAAGTTCTTGAACTTCAACACCAATCCAGCCTCGAGTAACATAGCCTTTTATAATTATTTGTTCAGTTATTTTTTTAACGAGGTCTATTGGTATTGCAAAACCAATCCCCATGGACCCACCTGATTTAGAATATATAGCACTATTAATACCCACAAGATCGCCATTAACATCAACTAAAGCGCCACCTGAATTACCAGGATTAATTGCAGCATCAGTTTGTATGAAATTTTCAAATGTACTTATGCCTAGTTGATTTCTTCCAAGACCACTTACAATTCCCATAGTAACAGTCTGACCAACTCCAAATGGGTTACCAATTGCTAAAACTGAATCTCCTACATTAAGATTACTTATATTGCCAAGAGTGATATTCGGCAATACTAGATTGTCAATTTTTAAAACTGCTAAATCGGTTTCTGGATCAGCACCAATTAAAGATGCATCAAACTTTTTGCCATTGTGAGTAGTAATTTCTATTTCTTCAGCTGCTTCAATTACATGAAAGTTGGTTATTACATAGCCATCATTGCTTATAATGACTCCAGACCCCAGACTGCTAGTTTGTTTTTCTTGCCGATAATCAAATTGATCGCCAAAAAATTTTCTAAAAAAAGGATCTTCAAAGAATGGATTTGGACTGTATCTGATCTTTATTGCGGTATTGATATTTACTACAGAGGGGATGGCGGTTTTAACAGCATCAGCGAAACTATTTTTGACGGATCTTAAAGATGAGGAATTATCAGTTTCACGAACTTGAATTATTGTGTTAGTGATTTTTTTTTTAAAGAAAGGATTAAATCCAAAGAAATCTAAAATAAAAAATAAAGCAAATAAAATGGTTACAAATTGACATAATAGTATCCACGATTTTTTCATATTATGAATCTTATCATATCTTCTTGACAAAAAAAGGGTGTTAGGTTTAGAATCTCATGTTTAACTTTTAATTTATTTTCTTGAAAACTTTCTACCCAAAAAAAAAAGACATATCTCATTCTTGGCTCTTGATTGATGCTCAAGACAAAGTTCTTGGTAGGCTTGCTTCAGAAACGGCTAAGTTGTTAATTGGTAAACATAAAGTTTCCTTTTCTCCAGGTGTTGATACAGGTGATTTTATTGTTATTGTAAATTCTTCCAAAGTTGCTGTTACTGGTAATAAGTCTTCCAATAAAATTTACTATAAACATTCTGGTTATCCTGGTGGTATAAAGTCAGCTAACTTTGAACAATTGATTAAAAGAAACCCTAATTTTGTTATAAAAAAAGCAATTAAGGGAATGCTACCAAAAGGTCCACTTGGTAGAACCATGTTAAAGAAATTAAAGATTTATGACGGACCTGATCATCCACATAATTCACAAAATCCTGCAAATTACAATATTAGGTCATTAAATGAGTAAAGATAACATTTTAGGCTATGGCACAGGTAGAAGAAAGTCATCAGTTGCCAGGGTTTATTTACGTAAAGGTAAAGGAAAAATAACTGTTAATTCGAAAGATTCAGATGTCTTTTTTTCTAGAAAAACAGGTTTAATGTTAGCTCAACAACCCCTCAAAGCTGTAGATTTAGTTGATAAATTTGACATTAGAATTACAGTTGACGGTGGAGGTATTTCAGGTCAAGCTGGAGCTGTTCGTCACGGAATCTCAAGAGCGCTTATAAATTATGATTCTGAATTAAAACCAGTACTTAGGACTAAGGGTCTCGTTACTAGAGATTCTCGAGAAGTTGAAAGAAAGAAAGTCGGACTAAAAAAAGCAAGAAGAAGACCTCAATTTTCTAAGAGGTAAATTTATGATTGCTGGTATTATTGGTTATACCGGTTACACTGGTTTTGAACTTCTTAGAATTTTAAATCGTCATCCAGTAATTAATAAAATTTATCTATTTAGTAATTCAATATCTAATATCAATGATTTCGTAGGTAAGTATTCATTTGCTAACTACAATAAATTTCATCTTTATGCTAGAGCTGCAGATCAAATTAAAAACTGTGATGTTATATTCTTTTGTACCCCAGAAGGATATTGCCTCAATAATGCAAAAAAACATTATGACAAAAAAAAATTAATCATTGACCTTTCACCTGATTTTAGGATTAAAGATATAACTATATGGAAAAAATGGTACAAAATGGATCACACAGAACCTGATTTATTAAAGAATTCTGTTTACGGTCTATCTGAACATTATAAAAAAGAATTGCAAAACACTAAATTTATTTCAAATCCAGGATGCTATGCAACAATAATACTTTTGTCAATATTACCTTTAGCTGATTACATTAACAGTTCTAAATTAGTTATAGATGCTAAATCAGGAATTTCAGGTGCTGGAAAAAAAGTAGTTGAATCAAATTTATTTTCAGAGGTTAATGAAAATTTCAAACCTTATTCAATTGCCGGCCACAGGCATTCTGCTGAAATATTTGAAGTTTTAAAAGACAGAAAAAATTTAGATTTAAATTTCTCATTCATACCCCATTTGTTGCCTATAACAAGAGGAATACTTGTTACAATTCATACTAATTTAAAATATAGAGATTTATTTTTTACAAAAATGAAAAATTATTACAACAATTCTCCATTTGTCAAGGTTTTGCCCCTAGGATTTGTTGCTGAACTAAAAATGGTATTAAACACTAATAACGCTCTGATATCATTACATCATGACCAGAATAATAATTTAGTAATTTGTGGTGTTTTGGATAATTTAATTAAGGGTGCATCTGGTCAAGCAGTTCAAAATATGAATTTAGCCCTTGGTTTTGATGAGACAACAGCGCTGACGTAAATTGTATGAATTTTAAAAAAAAATTATCTAACTTGATTTTCCAAGAAAACGCTGTTGTTAAAAAAGTATTTAAATGGCAATTTTTTGCGTTTTTTTTTATAATTTTTCTAGTTTTTGTTTTCTATCTAGCTAATTTTTTTTACACTTTCGGCGAAAAAAATCATAATTTTAATCGCAAAAACTATGAAAAAAGCATCTCAAATCTAAAAGAAAAACTTGCAAATGAGATCTTAATCAATGAAAATTTAAATAATCAAATTATCGAGCTTCAGCACAGAAATAGAGTCCTCGATTCATTAAATAAAGAAATGCTAGTTGATTTGAAATCCAACAAAAATGAAAAAATCAATTTGTTAGAAACTGTTGATTTCTACGAATCATTAATGAAAAATGATTTTAAAAAAAGCGGTTTGAATGTGCTGAAATTTAAAGCATATAAACATAAAAATACCAATGACGTTATCTACACAATGTTAGTTACTTGCATTAAGGGAAAGACTTTTACGTTTGATGGATTTTATAACTTTAATATGGAAGTTTTTGATGGTTCAGGAACAAAAAATATTATCTACCCTAGATATGATGAGAAAATTAAGTTAGGATTTAAATATTTTTCTAGAGTCGAGGGTAAGATTAAACTTTCAAAAGATGTTAATATTAATAATATAACTGTTCAACTTTTTGAGGATTTTACCGATATAAAACCTAGATATTCATCATCTTTTAGAATAGGAAAAAATTAAGGAATTGAGACAAATATGAAAAATAGCAAAAATGATAAAATTGACACTTTGATTGGTAATTCTGCAGAAATTGAAGGGAATATCATTTTTTCTGGTGGCTTAAGAATTGATGGAAAAGTTAATGGTTCTGTTTATGGAAAACAAGATTCTAGTACTTTAATTATTAGTGAAAACGCATCTGTCAATGGAGAAATCAATGTTACTAGTGCATACATTGATGGATCAGTTGTAGGCTCTGTTTTTGCTTCAGATTACTTAGAGCTCAAATCTAAAGCGAACATTATGGGAGATGTAAATTATGCATCTATGGAAATACATTTAGGTGCTATAATCTCAGGTAATTTAATTCACAAAGAAAATAATTTGGAAGAGAAAGGGGAAAAGGTTGAGTATTGAGAATTCAATTAATATAACCGAGGATGCCTTAAATAAGATAATGGACGTAATAAAGGATGAAGAAAACCCAGACTTAAAACTTCGGCTGTATATTTCTGGTGGAGGGTGCTCAGGTTTGCAATATGGTTTTGCTTTCGAAACTAAAATTGAAGATGACGACTATATTTTAAAAAAAAGTAATGTCACTTTTCTTGTTGACAATGTAAGTTTTCAATATTTAGATGGGGCTTCCATTGATTATATTTCTGATTTGAAAGGATCACAATTTGTAGTTAAAAATCCAAATGCTAAGTCAACTTGCAGCTGTGGATCTTCATTTGTTGCTTAACTTTTATATATACAACCCATTAGGCTTGTGCTTTCTGCTCCCGTTGGATTAAATACTTCCTTATTTTCAATTACATTCTTAGTTAGCCATGCAAAAGCCATGGGCTCTAATTGATTGTGCTTTATTCCAAGCGAATCTGAAAAAACAATATTCTTTTTTGAAAACTTATTTTTTATACTATTTATAAGAGTTCTATTTTTTACACCCCCGCCACTCAATATAATATTATTTACATTTGGCTTTTTGTTTAGTTCTCTTCTTAAGGACTCTGCTGTAAGTTCAACCAGGGTTGTTAGAATGTCATAATTATTGGATTTATAAATATTTAAGCGAATACTTTTAAAGTTTCTATAAAATTCATTTTTATCCGCACTTTTTGGTGGTTTCTTTTTGTAAAATTTATTATCTAATAATTTTTTTAATAATATGTCATTAACTTTTCCTTTGGATGAGAATTGACCATCCTTATCATATTTTTTATTAAATTTAGTTTGCATCCAATTATCTATGAGACAATTTCCTGGACCCGTATCATATCCAGCAATGATTTTTTTATTTTTAATAAATGTAACGTTAGAAATACCACCAATGTTAACAACACAAAAATCACTGTAGTAATTACTAAAATAAAAATTATGAAAAGCTGGTACTAAAGGAGCTCCTTGTCCTCCAGCTACAATATCTCTGCTTCTGAAGTCGGTTACACATTTTATTTTTGTTTCATGAGCTAATTTAGACCCGTTTACAAGTTGAAAAGTATATTTTTTTTGGGGACAGTGTTTTATTGTTTGTCCATGACAACCTATAGCTTGAATTTGCTTTCTATCAATAGCTATATCATTTAATAATTTATTGACTGATTTGATGTATAAGTTAGTTATTTGATTTTCAATGAGTTTAATATTTTCAAGGGTACAATAAGATTCATTTACTAGTCTTTCTATAGCCAAACGTAAAGATTTTGTGTAAGGTAAATAGACACTAGAAACAATTTCAAATTTATTTTTTGTTGATCTGCATAAAATAGTATCAATTCCATCCAAGCTTGTTCCCGACATTTGTCCGATAAAAAACTTTTTCATTAAATATTATCTTATCTTATTAAATATTTTGTATAATCGAGTCATACTTTAGTATAGTTTATTTTAATTTTAAACTTTTTAATTTCAATGGAACAAAAATTTGATTTATTATTGAGAGGTTTTGAAGAAATCATCTCAAGAGAAGAATTAGAAAAAAAACTTAACTCTGGTAAGGTTCTAAGAATTAAGGCGGGTTTTGACCCTACAGCTCCTGATTTGCATCTTGGTCACACCGTTCTTATAAATAAATTAAAAATTTTCCAAGATTTAGGTCATAAGGTTATTTTTCTCATTGGTGATTTTACTGGAATGATAGGGGATCCCACTGGAAAAAATTCTACAAGACCTCCATTATCTAAAAACGAGGTTATAGAAAATGCAAAAACATATGTTGACCAGATAGCAAAAATTCTTGATGTTGCTAATTTAGAGCTTGTATATAATTCTCGTTGGTTGGGTAATTTGAAAATTAATGACCTCGTATATTTAACATCATTATATACAGTTGCTAGAATGATAGAGCGTGATGATTTCTCAAAAAGGTTTAGTTCAAAAAAACCGATTGCTATTCACGAGTTTTTATATCCATTATTTCAAGGCTATGATTCTGTGGAACTCAAAGCAGATATTGAATTAGGTGGAACAGATCAAAAGTTTAATCTCCTGGTAGGTAGAGATCTTCAAAAAAAATATGAACAAACGCCTCAGGTTGTTATGACTGTGCCAATCCTTGAGGGATTGGATGGAAAATCTAAGATGTCAAAATCATTAAATAATTATATTGGGATATCCGAGGATCCTTTTTCTATGTATAGTAAAATCATGTCCATTTCAGATGAGTTAATGTGGCGGTATTATGAGCTCTTATCTTTTAAAAATAATGAAGAAATAAAAATGCTTAACATAGCTGTGCAAGAAGGTAAAAACCCAAAATTTGTTAAAGAGGAATTAGCCTGTGAAATAGTTGAAAGATTTCATAATAAAAACAAAGCAACTGAAGCAAGCTTAAAATTTAACGAAATTTTTCAAAAGAAAAATATGCACGTCGATCTTACAGAATATACAATTACTCTTGAAAAAAATATTAATGATGAATGGATAGTAAAGCTCATCAATATTCTTAATTTTAATCTTAGTAACTCTGAAATAATTAGAATAATAAATCAAGGTGGAATGAGAATAAACAACAAAAAAGTAGAAGACAAAAAAATTAGACTGGAAAAAGGAAATTATCTAATTCAACTTGGAAAGAAAAAGCATTTTAGATTGAAAATTAGTTGATTTGTCTTTACATTTTTATTACAATAGATGGCTTGCTTTTATTGCAACTCGATCTTTAAAAATTATTTTCAGCCTAAAAGTGTGGGTACATTGTATCAAACTACTTTTATAAAATCGTCACTAGGTTCATCGACCGATTGATTCACGATTTTGTAAAGTCAAAATGTACCTAAGTTATTTTGAGTAACTTAGAGCCTCGTTTTTTAAACGAAATGATTAAACTGAAGAGTTTGATCCTGGCTCAGATTGAACGCTGGCAGCATGCTTTACACATGCAAGTCGAACGGCAGCATAGAGAGCTTGCTCTCTGATGGCGAGTGGCGAACGGGTGAGTAATGCATCGGAACATGTCTTTAAGTGGGGGATAGCTCGGCGAAAGCCGGATTAATACCGCATAGTCTCTTCGGAGTAAAGTGGGGGACCCTCGGGCCTCATGCTTGAAGAGTGGCCGATGTCGGATTAGCTTGTTGGTGAGGTAATGGCTCACCAAGGCTACGATCCGTAACTGGTCTGAGAGGATGATCAGTCACACTGGAACTGAGACACGGTCCAGACTCCTACGGGAGGCAGCAGTGGGGAATTTTGGACAATGGGGGAAACCCTGATCCAGCGATGCTGCGTGCGGGAAGAAGGCCTTAGGGTTGTAAACCGCTTTCAGCTAGGAAGAAAAGATTATAGTTAATATCTATAATTTATGACGGTACTAGCAGAAGAAGCACCGGCTAACTACGTGCCAGCAGCCGCGGTAATACGTAGGGTGCAAGCGTTAATCGGAATTACTGGGCGTAAAGAGTGCGCAGGCGGCTCTTTAAGACAGGTGTGAAATCCCCGAGCTCAACTTGGGAATTGCGCTTGTGACTGGAGAGCTAGAGTGCGGAAGAGGGGGATAGAATTCCTGGTGTAGCAGTGAAATGCGTAGATATCAGGAGGAATACCGATGGCGAAGGCAGTCCCCTGGGCCAGCACTGACGCTCATGCACGAAAGCGTGGGGAGCAAACAGGATTAGATACCCTGGTAGTCCACGCCCTAAACGATGTCAACTAGTTGTTGGAAGAGGAGACTCTTTTAGTAACGAAGCTAACGCGTGAAGTTGACCGCCTGGGGAGTACGGTCGCAAGATTAAAACTCAAAGGAATTGACGGGGACCCGCACAAGCGGTGGATGATGTGGATTAATTCGATGCAACGCGAAAAACCTTACCTACCCTTGACATGTGCAGAACTTTATAGAGATATATTGGTGCCCGAAAGGGAGCTGCAACACAGGTGCTGCATGGCTGTCGTCAGCTCGTGTCGTGAGATGTTGGGTTAAGTCCCGCAACGAGCGCAACCCTTGCCACTAGTTGCTACATTTAGTTGGGCACTCTAGTGGGACTGCCGGTGACAAACCGGAGGAAGGTGGGGATGACGTCAAGTCCTCATGGCCCTTATGGGTAGGGCTTCACACGTCATACAATGGCGCGTACAGAGGGTTGCAAACCCGCAAGGGGGAGCTAATCCCACAAAGCGCGTCGTAGTCCGGATTGTTCTCTGCAACTCGAGAACATGAAGTCGGAATCGCTAGTAATCGCGGATCAGCATGCCGCGGTGAATACGTTCCCGGGTCTTGTACACACCGCCCGTCACACCATGGGAGTGGGTTCCACCAGAAGTAGCTAGCCTAACCGCAAGGAGGGCGGTTACCACGGTGAGATTCATGACTGGGGTGAAGTCGTAACAAGGTAGCCGTATCGGAAGGTGCGGCTGGATCACCTCCTTTCTAGAGAAATGTTTGTGCATTAGTACCCACACTTTTAGGTTGAATATTGAATTGCTATGGTGGAATATTATAGACTTGAGTCTTTTATTTCGGGTCTGTAGCTCAGTTGGTTAGAGCACACGCTTGATAAGCGTGGGGTCGATGGTTCAAGTCCATCCAGACCCACCATTTTGGGGCTATAGCTCAGCTGGGAGAGCGCCTGCTTTGCACGCAGGAGGTCAGCGGTTCGATCCCGCTTAGCTCCACCAATACAATCGTTCTTTAAAAATTTAGAAATTAGCTAATACATTATGAATGTGAATGTATTAGTATGGGTAAAGATTGATAATCAATCACAATGAGAGTTCTCTATAGCATTTTTAATGCTATAGGATCAAGTGAATAAGTGCACATGGCGGATGCCTTGGCGATTACAGACGATGAAGGACGTTGTAGCTTGCGATAAGCCTCGGGGAGTTAGCAAACAAACTTTGATCCGGGGATTTCCGAATGGGGAAACCCAACTTTAATAGTTACCATATTACTGAATTCATAGGTTTTATGGGGTTAACCTGCTGAACTGAAACATCTAAGTAGGCAGAGGAAAAGAAATCAACCGATATTCCGAAAGTAGTGGCGAGCGAAATCGGAACAGCCGTTACGTTTTAGCATTTTGTTTAACAAAATAGTCTGGAAAGGCTAGCTATAAAAGGTGATAGTCCTGTATGTGAAAAACATAATGTGGAACTAGGCGTAACAACAATTAGGGCGAGGCACGTGAAACCTTGTCTGAATATAGGGGGACCATCCTCTAAGGCTAAATACTCGTAATCGACCGATAGTGAACTAGTACCGTGAGGGAAAGGTGAAAAGAACCCCGGAAGGGGAGTGAAATAGAACCTGAAACCGTGTGCATACAAACAGTGGGAGCCTAGCTTCAAGCATTCTTTTAAAGTTTGTTTGAAGCTAGGTGACTGCGTACCTTTTGTATAATG
>Ga0255759_10000306_pt1 | contig 44109 bp, 35 predicted proteins | sample 101ome_20_FD_179959 | JGI IMG/M metagenome (GOLD analysis project Ga0255759, IMG submission 179959) | Coastal salt marsh microbial communities from the Groves Creek Marsh, Skidaway Island, Georgia - 101404AT metaG (version 2) | ecosystem: Environmental > Aquatic > Marine > Intertidal zone >... | reverse complement strand
ATAACCGCTTCCCTGAGCCTTCGAGTAAGTTCGTCGACTGACATCATAGTGGTATCAATGATGAGACGTATCACAGGCATATTTTTTCTTGGCAATAACAAACCGGGGTCTGACAAATACCCGGTGTTACCACTTACCTGGATATTGAACTCAGACGCACCTAAAGCGGTTGCCCGTATACCGCCTGACGATGCCTTGATCTGAAAGCTACTGGGCCGTTCATTCAGCATCAGACGCAGCCGGTTACCAAGTGACTGTCCGATGTCGTTATGGCCACTTGCATCAGGGTCAGCGATGTACTCTGACACGCCGCCCGAAAATATAACTATGTCCAAATCAGACGGCACCTCCAGGCTATCCGTCAACCACCGAGCATCTGGGCTATTTTCTCCTCTCACAACCTGACACACGGTGCTGGCCAGCTTCTCTCCAAGCACCTGAACCACTTGATCAGACACGACGTCATCCAGCACAACCTCGACACCCATTCCGGTGAGTAACTCGCTGGCGCGCGGCTCCAATCGTGTAACTCTCCGCTGCTCGTCCCAAACCAATAGCCGTCCACCCACATGAAACGCCGCGGTTTGCACCAAAACTCCGTTACGAATCAGGGCAAGCTTGGTCGTTCCGCCACCGATATCAACGTTTAGTACGCACGATGATTCCGTACCAGAAAGCTCAACCGCACCAGATCCATGCGCGGCCAGATTGGACTCCATATGATGGCCAGCACTGGCGCTCAAAAACTCACCGCCCTTGTGTGCGATCACGTGCGCGATATTCTCGGCGTTTGTGCGTCTCAATGCTTCGCCGGTGAGCAGAACCACACCAATGTCAACGTCATGCGGACTGACTTCTGCCTCGTGATAAGCGCGATCGATTAGCGCCCCCAACGCACGAGCGTCAATTTCTATAGAACCCTCGTACGGTGTAAAAAATATCGGCGACTGATAGACGAGCCGCCTTTCCACAACCACGTAGCGGGAGCTCAGAGCCTCACCTTGCCTCTCTAAATGCACCTGGGAAAACACGACCTGAGTGCTGCTCGAACCAATATCTATCCCCACCGTCGATAGAAAAATATTATCTTGTTGCCAGAGCGGATTATCCTCCAGTGGTCCCTCGTCGAAGTCATCGTCGTGGTCGTGGTCGTAATGACGGCCCGGAACGTGAATATGCTCGTTAAATATCCCATAGTCGTGATCCGTCAGAGCATGCGAAAGACCCTCATTTTCTGAGCTTTTATTGCTTGGCTTCGACAAAGATGTTCGCCCCCATAGTAAGATTGTTTCGTTGGTCGCGTGCGTGTGAGACCCGTTGAAGTTCTATTATTGCTACCATTCGACCAGATTAAAGATCTAATTTTATCTGGCGGGTGAACCTGTTCGCTACGCCACAACGACCAAGGGATACTATGAGTAAAAACGCAATTGTTTCGGACGAGCTAGCAAAAAAGTTTGCGAAAGAAAAAGATACCCCCTATCTCAGGTGGGTTCGTGGTGAGGGACTCGATATCATCGACGCCCTGTATGTCAAGAACCTCAATCACGTTGAGCTCAAACCTTGGGCTCGTCGCGGCGGATCAGGTGTATACATTAATCATGACGCGTCACGAACGACCAACGACTGTTACGTGTGTGAAATTCCGCCAGGGAAAAAGTTAGAGCCACAGAGCCAGCTATTCGAAGAGACCGTCATGATTTTGTCCGGCCACGGAAAGACCACTGTCAGAAATTTCGCTGGACAAGAAGTCGAATTTGAGTGGGGACCAGGCGCATTATTCGCGATACCGCTGAACACCATCCACCAGCACTTTAACCTTTCTGGATCCGAGCCTGCCCGTTACGTCGCTGTCACTAACGCACCCCCTATTCTGAATACCTACGGGGATCCGGACTTTGTATTCAATACTCGCTATGATTTTCCCGAGAGATTCAGTGGAGACCCTGAGTTCTTCTCAGGTCAGGGCGAGCAGAAAGGGCTGCTATTAGAAACCAACTTCGTCCCCGATGGCGTAAACCTTCCACTGATTGAAGCGAAAGAACGAGGCGCGGGGGGAGGTCATATTCGGTTCAACTTTGCGAAGAGTTCACTGAACAGTCACATCTCACAGTTCCCTATCGGTACTTACAAAAAAGCCCACGCGCACGGGCCAGGCGCGCACGTGATTATCTTAAGCGGTTCAGGGTACTCTTTAATGTGGCCCGAGGGTGCAGAGCCAGAGCGGTTCGACTGGGAGGTTGGCTCGATGATCGTGCCACCAAATATGTGGTTTCATCAGCATTTTAATACCGGCACTACTCCCGCCCGGTATCTCGCATTTAAATATGAAGGCGTAGCAATCAGGAACACCCAAGGGGTGCCTAAGGCCTGGATCAGTCAGCGCATCGGAGGTCATCAAATTGATTACGCTGATGAGACACAAGAAGTCAGAGATTTGTTTGAGCAGGCTCTGGCAAAGAACGGCCTAACTACTCAGATGACAGACGCTTACGAGAAAGAACTCGAGGATCTACCTCCAAAATCATAAAACATAAAAAAGGCCGCATAAGCGGCCTTTTTTATGAATTTTGCTTTAACTCTTTTTAGCAACGCGCACCACTGCAAGAGCAGAAACCGCCGCTACACCCAGCGCAAAGAGAAGGTGCTCACCACTAAACCCGTGACCGATCAACTGGGTCATCATCATCGACCCGTGGTCACCGTGAGCAAATACAGGCGCCGCTAAAGCTGTCAGCCCGATACCAGATAAAATGCGTGCGATTTTCATTCATTTACCTCATAAAACACTTTTGAATCGTGGACCTAGGTTAATAACCTCACGCAGGATGCACCAATCTTATTCTGATTTGATTGCCGTTAATAGATTGTTTACCTGCGTCCATCTACTCGCATCCGTAGGCCACAAATGATCTACACACCGTCGCCTAGCCAACATCATCAAGGTATTCGGCAGCTGGACGTCTTGTCCACGAAACATCCATCGTCACGTCAGCCGCAACAAACAGATTCATTACCGGACATCTGAACTCAACGTTCTTAGCGAGCTTTTCCAAGCGCTCCTGAGTTTCGTCAGTGTAAACAACGATTTCTAAAGTCAATGTCTCAAAATAGGGTCTGATCCCAGGGACACCCTTAGGTCCACGGACATCAATCTGGGACTCACAACGCAGATCAACGCCAGCGTAATCAAACGTCATTGCGTTCGCGACGCCGTGGATGATGACGCCGTCGCAGCCTACAAGGGCAACTAACGCTGTCTCTAGAGGGCTCGGTGCCGAGTTAGTGCCGCCAAGGGTATCTGGCTCGTCCGTATAAACAGGCGCAAAGTCGCGCACTTGAATCTTTGTCCTTGTCCCGGATGCGTTTGTGGCTTTGACATGACGCACTGCGATTTTCTTTGTTGCCGGATCAATACTTGGTTCAATAATATCTTTATCAATTTCCATCAACTCATCTCCCTAGAAAAAAATCCCACTTGGCGGACCGCCTCTCAGCATTCCAAAAAGGAATATGCTCAATCCGTAAATAACCGCCCCATAGACTAATCCCATGATTGGCTTGCTACCGGCACACCCGAACAGCATCCACGCAACAAAAGGTATAGTTGCAATATAGAACCCGAACAAATAAATCCCTAAAACGTAGATGCCCAACGCCAGAAGATAAGGAATCTCAATAAGTGCAGTCGTCTTGTCAGATGTGGCTAAATTCTTTGAAGACTGATAGACCAGCCAGGTGAAGATAGGTATCCCGGGTAATAACGCCAACCAAGGTAGCAAACGTGAGTCTGGGCTGAACTCAAGACTGGAAAAAAATGCCCAGACAAAAACGACCAGTAAAACCAGCGACAAACTGAAATTCACCCTTAAGTCCCCCGTGTCCAATTCGCTGGGGTCGTCGATACCAGAACTTTCACTCACTTTTTTACGGGCTTGCCACCATCTGTATATCAGTGGAGTGACAAGTAACAGGATGATGATGATGACACCTGGCCTTGCGAGCCACGACCAACCGTGGATCTGATTCGAGAGCCAAAAGTACTGCTCCATAGGATCGGCCAAAACGAACCCAACCAAAGCTGGGGCCCTGGGCCAATCAGCATGCTTCATCGCCCATCCGATGAGGCCTAATAACAGCAACATCACCATGTCACCCATCGTCCCTGTCGACTGATAAGCACCCATGACCATGACCAGAACCAGTGGCGCTGCGATCAAAGCGAAAGGCAGTTTTGTCAAGCGGGCTAGCGCTGGAGTCACAGCGAAGCATATGAGAGCTCCGATCACGGATGCCAAAGCAACCGACCAAACGATTAAAAACATGACGTCTGGGTTCTGAGTAATCATCCTTGGCCCTGGGTAGTACCCGAAGCTAAACATGGCACCCAAGAAAATGGCAGCGGCCGGCCCACCAGGAACGCTAAATAACAATGTTGGAATCAGGTCTGAGATAATGGTCGCATTATTCGCGCCCTCAGCAGCTGCAACGCCCCTAATATCTCCTTTGCCAAACTTCTTAGGCTCTTTACTCGATCGGATTGCGTGGCCATAAGCAACCCAAGTCGACGCCGAGGCACCAACGGCTGGAACAAATCCTCCGAATACACCGATCAAAGCAGATCTCAGTATGAGCCAACGGTGCTTCACGAATTCCACTAATCCATCACGCCAGTTGGTGACCGGGACCGCTCCGCCAGAGATACCGCCTCCTGACGCGAGCATCGCGATAACCTCAGCGACGCCAAACAAACCCAGCGCCACAATTGTCAGAGACAAGCCGTCTAACAGATAAACCTGATCGAGAGTAAACCGGAAATCAGCCTCAGCGGATGCCGGTCCAATCGAGCCGATAAAAATACCAAACAGTGCTGCGGCCAGGCCCTTAGCTAAATTTTTGCCGAGCATCGAACTCGCGAAGAACAAACCGACCACAGCAAACATGAAGAGTTCAGGAGTGCCAAGTGACAATACAATTGGCCCCGCAACAGGAATCGCAAATAACAAGACGACCGCACCTAGCAATCCACCAACCATACTGGCCAAAAATCCAACCCCGAGCGCCTCGGCCGCTTTACCCTGTTTGGCGAGCGCATGACCCTCAATAGCCGTTGGAGCGGACGCAGGCGAGCCAGGTGCGCCTAATAGAACTGAGGTGATTGTGTCAGCGGTATAAACCACAGCGACAGCACCCAAGAGCATCGCAAGTCCTGAGTAGTCATCCAACAAATAAATAAACGGGAGGAGAATCGAGACAGCCGCGACACCGCCAAGGCCCGGTAACATTCCAAAGACCATACCGACCGCCATTCCGGCAAGTAAGGCACCGATCCGAATAGGATCAATTAATGCTAAAAAAGCCGGAAGCGCATGCTCTAGCAAAATCTCGACTCCTAACCTCTATTGATGAAATCTCACTCGTCCATAAACGAACGAGTGAGATTGATAGTAGTGACTAGAACTTCACCCCAAATTTTGAGGTGAGAAGATCGACGAGGTACTTTTTAACCTCAGGTGATGGCTTGAGTGCACCCTTGATAGCCTTCTCTGTTTCTGGTCCAGCTGATAGACGCGCGCCATTAGTGACCTTTTTACTTTCTGCCTGGAACGCAGGATCGTTATTAATATCATTCGCAGCCTTCGCGAACGCATCCAAGATGTCTTGAGAGGTATCTGGGTGCATATATGCGGTCAAACCATAGGCATAGGTAACGGAAGCAATGGCCTCAAATGCTTGCCATTTAATGCCCGAGGGTTCTTTACCGTAAAGCTGCTTATGAACTTCGTAGACAGACGGTAGCTCAGGTGCGATCGGGTCGCGTTTTCTCAACTTACCTTCAGAATCAACAGCACCACCGGTCCACAGCGGCACTGCCTTTCCTTCAGCTACTGAAGGCACAACCTGGGTCAAATACACAGGTGTAAATTGGTAATCCAGGTTTGTCTCACCCTGAGCGAATGCGAGCCTAGCCGGACCGCGTCCCTTGAACCCAAGCACAGACTTAACATCTAGACCGAGGACTTCGAAAGACAGGAGACCCGGTAGGTCGGACGCCGCGGCCGCGATACCACCATAGACAAGGGGCTGCTTCGAGTTCTTAATGTCTTTTGCGGACTTGATTCCAGTAGAGGGCGAGGTATACGCCACAGCACTAAACGGGTGGCTGTAAGCGATCCGGTAATCAGCCAGCCTGTACTCGACACCTTTCTTACCGAGCACAAATGGATTTGCAGTCGAAGATGTGGTGAACAAGATAGTGGTTCCGTCAGACTTAGCGTTCTTTTCGAACCAGTTAGCACCCAAAATAGAGCCACCACCTGGACGGTCAACGACGTTAATGTCTGGGTTACCTGGTAGATGCTTCTCTAAGTAGGGCTCCAAGAATTTAGCCGACACGAAGGTCGCTCCACCTGGACTGAATGGGACGACGATTTCGATTGTCTTCCCGCTGAAGTCAACCGCCGCAGCTTCGAGTGCAAAAAATGCGGTCCCCACCACAGCAAGCTTTTTGAGTTTATTTCGAATCATAACTTTACTCCTTGAAAGTTAGTTATTTTTGTTGTGTGACCCGCTATTCGACCCACGTCAGCTTGAGTTACTTGATCTGATTGGTCAGTTCTCCCAAGCCAGTAATTGACACGGTGACCGTGTCTCCAGACACCAAGTACTTTGGCGGACTGAATCCTATGCCGACCCCAACCGGTGTCCCAGTGGCAATGATATCGCCCGGTAACAAGGTCATTGTCTGAGACAAAGTCTCAATCAGAGTCGGTATATCAAAGATGAGATCGGACACAGACGCATCCTGACGGAGCTCCCCGTTTACGGTGGTCTGTAGCTTCAGGTCACCGACATCGCCGACCTCGTCAGCAGTGAGTATCCACGGACCCATCGGACAGAAAGTATTGAGCCCCTTTCCAATCAGCCACTGGTTGTGTTTCTTCTGCAGCTCCCGAGACGTGACGTCGTTAATATTCATGTAGCCGAAAACGTAGTCCATCGCCTCGGCCTTCGAGACCTGGAAGGTCTCACGGCCTATCACGACGCCCAGCTCACCCTCGTAGTCAACGCTATCCGTTGGATCCAGGGATCCAAGTACATCATCACCCGGACCACAAACAGAGGTGGTCGCTTTGGAAAAAATGATCGGGTTCGATGGGACATCTTCTTTATTGGAGTCAAAACCGCTCCCATGAAACTCCAACGCGTGGGCGTAGTAGTTCTTCCCAACGCAAAAAATATTCCGAACCGGCTTAGGTATAGGCGCCAGAAGATTCACATCGCTCAGCGGAAGCTCTGGGCATGCTGGTCCTTCAGAAAGCCAAGCGTTAACGCCATTCTTCTCGATCAGAGAAATGATGGCACCGTCCGCACCGGATCCCTCTGCGCAAACGACCACGTTGTCAGATTCGGTCAAATAACCGGCCCCAATTACTCCTGTTTGTTTGACTTGAAACGTAACTAGGCGCATTCAATTAATCCTTTAATTTTTTATAATTTGAACATCATTGCATCATAAGATCTAATCATTAAGCAACAAGCACCAGAATCACATATACCTAATACGGAGCGAGTATGGCTAGATTTCTCGGGACTATAAAAAGTGACGGCATCGATTTACCGGCATTATTCATCGGTGACAAGTACCAACTCATCAACACCATCGTGCCCGAAGTATCACTTGCCACCACCACCGAGGTTATTGGTCGCTGGTCTGAGTTAGTCGATCAATTGAATAATGCCATCGATGATTCACACGATTGGCCGATACTAGATCCGAGTGAATTGGGCCGACCAATCAACCCCTCGACAGTGTTATGTGCAGGAAGTAACTACCGGGCCCATAACGCGGAAAAGAAAAGCTCTCCAACAAGTGGCAAAGAACCTGAGTTTTTTATCAAAACTGGGGACTGTGTGATAGGGCCAAACGATGAGATCATCCACGACCCCCTGCTTACGAAGAAATTAGACTGTGAGACAGAGCTAGCCATCGTCATAGGAAAGCCCGGACGTCACATACCAATCAATAATGCTCTTGATCATGTGTTTGGTTACACGGTGGCGAACGACGTGACTGCAAGAGACCGCCAGGTCCGTACCAATGACCAAGGATTTACATGGTACGAGCTGGGCCGTGGCAAAGCATTCGACACATCACTACCGCTTGGTCCTTGGATTTCTTTACCGGGAACAATTGCGGATCCTCAAGATCTCATTCTTTCAACCCAGATTAATGATGAGCTAAGGCAGCGATCGTCGACGGCTGACATGATTTGGACCTGCGCCGAGTTGATTCACTTTTTCTCTATCAACTTTACTCTCAAGCCAGGCATGGTCATCTTAACTGGAACACCCGCAGGCACCGCATGGTCCAACGATTCAACCCTGGGTGGAAAATGGTCATCCGATGACCCAGATCTAATCCCAGCGACACGATACTGCGAACCTGGCGACGTTATTGAGTCATCAATCTCTAAAATTGGCAGCATTCAGAGCTCTATAGCTAGTTATAAACAAACTCGGACGAGGAATTATGGCACTGCGTCTTCATGATAAATATGCACTTATCACCGGTGCGGGTCGAGGTCTCGGCCTAGAAATGGCGATCGCCATGGGTGAAGCTGGACTTGCAGGGATTACCATCACCGCTGCGCCAGGATCTGATGAAACTTCCACTCAGATAGACAACGAACTACAGGAGGCAGTTTCAATCATCGAGAAAACTGGAACAAAGGTAAACGCCATGGTCTCAGACGTCGGTCGTTCAGATGACTGCAAAAACGCCGTCGATAGTCACATGAAATGGTTCCCTTCCCTCGATATTCTGATTAATAACGCTGGAAAAGCTGGCCGCTACGCGCACAGGGGCGCGACCGATAACGATATCTCTGGTCATGACCCAGCGGGCATGGCCGAAATTATAGAGACAAACCTGTGTGGACCCTATTTTATGCTCCACCACTCGTTACCGCACATGCGAAAATTAACCAAGGCTCGCGTTATCAACATCTCAAAACGCACCGAGTCGATGCATCGTAAGGCTTGGTCCCCATACGGCCCAACTAAGGCCGCGCTGGAGGCGGCCACTATCGCGTGGGCGGAGTCATTATCCGAGACGGGCGTGACTGTGAATACCCTGTCGCCAGGCGGCGCAGTCAATACCAAATTCGGAACCGGTAAAATTTCAGGTCACGGCATCGATCCACGAACAATCCGACCAATGACAGTCTGGCTCGCATCGGACGCCTCTGACGGGTTCAATGGCTGCAGATTTGTCGCAGACAGATGGGATCCAGCGCTTTCAAGTCTCGACGCCGCTCTTGGCTGTCAGGAATCTCAGATATTTCCCAGACCAGAGAGAAATACGCCTCTCAAAAGGGCTTGGATGGACGATCTAAGTTAATGCAGGCTCGATCGTCATTCCCCAAGCTTGTATCGGTGATGGATCATATTGATGAGGACTACGACCAAAACGACCGCACAAATAGTGAGGGCAATAAGATGCAGGACTAATGGACCTGCTTCAACACCCAATATCCCATACCTAAACGAGCTGACAACCATCAAGATTGGATTCAATTCAGCGATTGGCTGAATAACAGTCGGTAAAGACGTCATGGGGAAAAATACACCTCCCATGTATGTCAACGGCGTGACCACATAGGTGTTAACCCAGTTAGCTTCATCATGGTTCCCGGCGATGATCGCATTGACCATACCCAGAGCAGAAAAAATGACCGCAGAAGTCACTGCGGCGATAACGAGGACAACGATGTTGTGGACAGGGAACGGATTGAACAAATAGACGACAACTGAGACCAAACACATCACCAGCAATCCCCTTAATACCCCACCAGAAATGTACCCCAAAACGATCGATGTACTTGGCACGGGAGCCACAAACATCTCTTCACAAAAACGGTGGTTTTTAGAGCTAAAAAACGAGCTACTGACATTAGAGTAAGCATTGTTGATTAATGCCATTGCAATGATTCCAGGTCCGATAAACTGGATGTAAGGCATATCCAATATTGATCCAACCTTTCGACCAATAATCGAACCAAAAATGAACAAATAAAGAGTCATCGTTATTACAGGCGGCACAAGCGTCTGGACCTTGATCCTCATGAATCTTCGTACCTCACTCCGGACTATCGTCACATATCCGGTCCAGGCGATCTCTTGCATAGTGCGACCATTCGACATCAATAAACCCCCGATGCTTTGAGATCTTTAACGGTGTCCAGTGCCCGAATCTGTTTGAATGTAAACCATCCCCAGACAGAGACCGCAAGTCCAACGCAGCCTCCCAACACAGCAGTTGGAACCGGACCGATGACAGACGCAAGCCACCCAGCTCGGAATGTTCCTAGATGATTTGACGATGAAGTACAGAGTGAGTTGACAGCATTCACGCGACCCCGAAGGTCATCGGGCGTACCCAACTGCACCATCGACATTCTGATATTCACACTCACCATATCGACGGCCCCATATACTAATAGTGCGAGACAGCTGAGCCAGAGTGCTTCAGAAAATGCAAATACTAGGATCGTCATAGAAAATAAGACCAATACCAAGAACAGTTTTTGGCCGACGTGACGCATTGGACTCATTCTGGCTAGCGTAAATCCGACAACTACTGAGCCAATCGCCGGCATCGCTCTCAGGAGGCCAAGACCGTCTGCGTCTGAGTCCAGAATATCTACTGCGTAGATTGGCAACAGTGCGATCACCGAGCCAAACAATACGATGACGAGATCAAAAAGAATCGCACCAAACACCATCGTATTAACCCTCAGGTAATGTATCCCCGCAAAAATAGCTTTGAAGGTTCGCGAGTTGTCTGACGAAGGCACCGGTATATTTGGCAAAAATGAGTACAGTATTGGGCAAACAAGCACAATGGAGGTCATCAACCAATAAACGTCTCTATCGATCACCGTGATTAATAGGCCCGCCATGAACGGGCCGACAGTGGTCGCTAGGTGGCCCATGGTCGAGTTCAACGCGATCGCTTTCGGCAGAATTGTCGGAGATACTAAGTTGGCGAGGAACGCCGCCTGAGCCGGGGTAAAGAATGCGTGGGCGATCCCGTGAATAAAAATGAACAGATAGACCCAGTCAAGAGACACACGGTCAGAAGTCAGAGCGACCGCCATACCAACGAACGCGACCGCATCAATCAACGTGGCAGCGATCAAGATATCCCTCCGTCGAAACCGGTCGATCACAAAACCCGTCAGAAAGAAAAAGATGAAGATTGGGAGAACAAACACGAGCCCAACAAGAGCAAGCTTGAATGCGTCACCTGTGATCTCATAGATATGCCACCCAAGCGCGACCGCGACCATCTGCATCGATAAACCAAAGCAAATGCGGGATCCCAAGAACGCTAAAACAGGCAAATCGAATTTTTCGGATGGTGTGTGCATAGAAGGCTTCACATTAACAGGAGGCCAATGATAACTCGAGCTCACGGAAAAATATGAGGTGAATCAGACCGATTTTAGCTCTAGGTCACCCCGAAAAAATTTCGAGACCGCGTACAAGGTTGCGTATCATCAGCTTTTTAAGGATCCAGATTTGAACAAACACGACGCTCAATGGTCACCCCCTATCTGGGTGCTGTCGCTAGGTGCCGGACTGGCCCCATTTGCCGTGACTTTGGTCGCCCCCGCCATCCCGGCGATGGCTATCGACCTCAACGCCGACTCAAACATTGCACAGCTTGTCTTGACCACTCTGTTACTCTCGATCGCTGTGGGACAATTGGTCGCAGGACCCCTCTCTGACCGGTTTGGCAGGAAATCCTTGTTCTTAGGAGGAGCAATTGCATACTGCGTCGCAGGGTTTGGTGCGGTACTTTCAAACACGATCGAGGGAATCATTTTTTTCAGAGTGATTCAAGGATTTGGCGCCGCCGCCGCTGTCGCCATGTCTCGATCGATTGTGGTCGATTTCTACGGGCGAGACCGAGCCGCCGGTGTGATGTCAACGATCATAGCCATGATGGCAATCATCCCCATATTCGGTACCTCATTAGGGGGCATTCTCACCGATCTTGTGGGCTGGCACGGGTCCTTTTTCATGCTTGCCATCACGGGCCTGGTACTGGCCATATTTGTAGGGACTCAGATCCAAGAAACTCATCAGCCTGAGCACGTTTTTACTTTTAAAGACGCCTTGATGGGTTACCGAGAGCTCTTAAGTACCGATCGCTTCCTCGCAAGCGCGCTCACGACAGCGTTTCAGACCGCTGTCTTCTTCGCAATGATGGGTTTTATTGCCTACTCGTTCGAGAGAATGAATATCAGTGCCAAAGAGTTTGGGCTCTGGATGGCGACCACGTCTGTGGGTTACGTGATAGGCAACCTCGCCAACAAGCGATTCCTAAAACGTTACCAAATTGAACTCATAACTTTGATAGGTGCCTTAGTATCTCTTGCGGGCCTTTTTTTGATGGGATTTTGGCACATCAATGCTCCATATTCACCAATGAGCTTAGCTGCTCCTATGCTACTCGTCGGTTTGTCCAACGGCGTAATAATTGCAAATACTATTGTCATGTCAACTTCAGCTGTACCTCGCTTGAAGGGCTCAGCCACTGGTCTCGTCGGCGCCATGCAAATGTGTGCAGGAGGTATCTCTGGGACCGTTGCAATTTGGTTGGGTGCCGACCAGGATACAAATGTCGGAATCCTCATATTGGTCGTCATTAGTTTTTGTTCGTTAATGTCAGCCTGGTGGTCGTCCAGACTGCAGCAGTCTCAGTAAATTAAAATCAATAGAACGGGCATTTCAAATTGCTTGTCCTAGTTAGCTGAGAAGACTGCGATATTACGTTTATAAAAGACTAGGAGCTCTCCAATGGATAGAAATAAGTACGAAAAATATCAATCCGACGTCATCGTTGATCTGCTCAAGCAATACGATATCAAGCACATTTCGATGAACCCAGGCGCGAGCTTCCGCGGACTCCACGATTCGATAATTAACTACGGCGAGAATGACCCAGAGCTAATGGTCTGTCAGCACGAAGAAATCGCGGTACAGATAGCTCATGGGTACGCCAGAGCGACAGGTAAACCCATGGGCGTCATCCTACATAACCTGGTCGGCATGCTTCATGCGCAGATGGCGGTTTACTATGCTTATATAGATAGGGCTCCTATTTTTATTATGGGCGCTACCGGCCCAATGCACGAGGGAAAGCGACGCCCACACATTGACTGGTCCCACTCCGCGCTAGTGCAAGGTGAGGCGATGCGTAACTATACCAAGTGGGACTACCAGCCACACGCAATCGAGGGGGTGCCCGAGAGTTTCATGCGCGCCTACAGCACGATGGTCACTGAACCTGCTGGTCCAATCTACATGTGCTATGACGCCTGGCTACAGGAAGAGAAGCTAACCTGCGAAGATCTCGAGATGCCGCCAGAGAATATGCAGAAGGCCCCCGCCCCTATGGGTGCAGACCCCGAGACTCTCGGGGCAATGGCCGACGTAATCCTGAACGCCAAACACCCAGTTATATTAGTTGACTTCATCGGTCGACAGCCAGGAAACTTCGAAAAGCTGGTCACATTGGCAGAGACCCTGGGCTGTGGTGTATGGGATATCAACAACTCCCTCGCATTCCCGAACCAACACCCACTCTGCATTTCACTGGACCATGAGTCTCTAAAAAAAGCAGATGTGATTCTCGGAATCGATGTACGTGACTGGGAAAAACCTACCCACAAGCTTGTCTCCACCACTCGCGAGGTAACCTCTTACGTTCCTGACGACTGCGTTTGGATGGAGATTGGATTCGCAGAGCTTGAGATGTCGGCGTGGGCATTCGACTATGGCCGTTACCAGCCAAAACAGCACGTCGCGCTGGGTGATCCTCGGCTCGCCATGCCGGAGCTAGCGAAAATTGCTGAGGACAAGCTCGATGCGACCCCCGATTTAGTGAGTGCGCGCGATGCCCGTGTGCAAAAGTTTAGCGACAGGCATCATCAGATCTTTGCAGATTGGAAAGCGTCTGCAGAATCTAAGTGCGGCTCTGACCCCATCAGCTATGCCGAGCTAGTCATGATTACTGGGGAGGTCATTAAGGATGAAGACTGGGTACTCGCTACTGGTACCGCCCGTGAATGGGTTCGGAAGCTATGGAATTTTGATAAACCATATCGGCACGCGGGGCGCTCGCTGGGCACCTCGACGCAAATCGGGATGTCTCTGGGTGTCGGTCTCGCGTACCGCGGCACTGACAAGCTCGTACTGACTTTCCAACCAGACGGTGATCTGATGTACGACGCAGGAGCATTATGGACAGCGGCGAAACATGAGATTCCTATTCTGATCATAATGTGTAACAACCGCGCCTACTATAATGACTGGGAACACCAAGAACGGATGGCTCATTTAAGGGGTACAGATGTCGAGAAAGCTCATATAGGAATGGACATCTTTGATCCGGAACCTGATTTCGCAATGCTTGCGAAATCAATGGGAATGCATGGAGAAGGCACGATTACAGACCCATCGGAGATAGCCGGTGCCTTAAAGCGAGCAATTAAAGTCGTCAAGTCAGGAAAACCTGCTCTTGTTGATATTGTCGTCGCTCATCGTTAATTAGAAAAAACTGGGGCATTACGGCAAACAGCTGTGCGAAATTAATTCTGGGCGTTAATTAGTTCTTAGTTGTTTAAATAACACTGTGTAAACAACTAAACCTAACCCGCCACACGATGTCAAAAACCACCAAATGGATCCAAATGGAGCAACCATCCCAATGATGGCTGCTCCACCTATCGTTAACCTAAATAAAGTCGACAGCGTTCCAAAACACCATCCGCCCAAGGCGATACCCCATAGCGCCGTGGCGAGAAACAAAGCCGCCCCACTTATAAGAATCGACCTGAGATCACCAACCCATAAGATTGCAGGATCGAAAACGAAACCCAAAGGAATAAAGAAGGCGGCAAGACTCAATCCAAAAGCTGACCAACTGGTAGCCATAACTGGAGCCTTTCCGACAGCGGCCGCAGCAAATGATGCTAAACCGACGGGCGGTGTAATCATCGAAAGTACGCAGTAATAAAAGATAAAGAAATGCGCTGACAGCGGAGAGATGCCTAACTCTTGAAGTGCAGGCACGAATAAGACGGCTCCGATAATGTAAGCGGCCACAGTTGGTAATCCCATCCCCATGACCACGCATCCCATTATAGCTAAACAGAGAGAGAGAAGTATCGATCCCTCAGCCAACCCAACCAAAGAGCTTGCAAATTTTAAAGCGAGATTCGACTGAACAGCGACAGCGATTACCAAACCAATTGCTGCAATTGGAACAGCTACATCTGCAGCCTGCTTGGGCGCATCAAAGAGCCCAAAAACAATTTCCTTTGGTCCAATCCATGTAGAACGACGAACGAATGGCGCGATCAAGCAGGCTAAAGAAGCTATTAATGCTGAATATGGCGCAGACTTACCTGATATCAACAAGATAATTAAAACGAGAGGCGGGATCAGCAAATGTAACCTCGGGCCCAGAGGAGGAACCGCATCCACCTCCTCTTTACTCAAAGCTCTAACACCATCCTTCCTTGCCGAGAAATCCACAATCAAAAAAAGCGCAAAATAAAATGCTAACGCCGGGATTAGCCCAGCTAACGCAATCTCGATATAGGGTACGCTAAGCATTTCCGCCATAATAAATGCAGCAACGCCCATTACAGGAGGCATAAGTTGCCCGCCGGTCGAAGCAATTGCTTCGATAGCAGCTGCCCGGTGTGATCGAAAACCTGTTCGTATCATCATAGGGATAGTTAAAACGCCAGTGGAAACAACGTTAGCCACCGCGCTTCCGGAAATTGAACCCATTAGACTCGAGGAGATTACAGCTGCCTTGGCCGTTCCTCCGGTAGAACGACCAGCAGCGCGGATCGCTAGGTCAATAAATAATTGACCACCTCCTACGGCCGAATACAGGCTCCCAAATAATATGAAATAAAATATAAATCCCACAGAAGTTGAGGTTGTAATGCCCAAGACACCAGCAGTCGTCATCGTGGTAATTTCGATCGCGGCATCGAGAGAAAAGCCTCTAAATGCCAGCCAACCAGGTAAAAATGAACCGAAGAATCCGTAAGCGATAAACGTTCCCAAAACCGCAACTAAAACCCAACCCACTGCTCGACGGGCGCCTTCAAGCAATAGTAAAATTAGGCCGACACCCACAACCAGATCTTCGGTCAATATGGGTGAAACATTTTCCATACGCGTGGTCAGTCGCTCGAACGCAAACAAATAGTAAAAACAGACAACCAATGTGCCCGTGATGCAAGTCAGATCGACTGTCCGTCGAAACCAAAGTGAAAGTCTTTGACTCGTTAGAGGACGATGCAAAAATAATAAGACAAGAGCAAATGAGAGGTGAACAGGCCTTTCAAACATAGCCTGCTGGGGATTTAGGATAATCCACAACTGAAAGACGACAAACAATAACCCAATTAAAAACGTTGGTGAGCGGACACATTTATAGTCATTCATTAGAGTTGTAATATCCTGCAGGCCCGTCTTACAAAGGTCGAGGGGATGAATATTCATCCCCTCATCATCAGTAGAAAGAGACTACATCCAACCACGTTCGCGATAATATTTTACGGCTCCATCATGCAATGGAATCCCGACATTCTCTGGTTTCCACGCATTCTCTGGTTTAAAGAATCTCCACGCAGCGTGGGCTTTCCCCATTTTCTCAGCATTCTCACAAAGCACCTTGGTAATTTGATATGCCGTGTCGACTGATACAGAAGAATTAGCGACCAGCACTGTACCAAGATTAGCGCCAGTGTTAGGACCTGTTTGATCTTCGAACCAAGGGCCATAACTCCCAGGCGTTAGTCCATTCTCGGACAATAGTGCTTGCGCTTCTTTAGGTACGTCCAAAAACACCATATCCGCAGTTAGGTTTACTTCCGTAATCGTGGGATGTCCTTTGATCATCGTATCGACGTATATATCCGCATTATTATTACGAATTGTGTCAGCAATTTGCGCTTGTGCGACCTGCAAGACCCGTCCACCATCAGATTTGACTTTATCAAAACTCGACCCATAGGCTTTCAATATCATTTCCGCTGCTGGGACAGCGCTCGACCCTGTCGGCTTCATAAGTAATCTAATAGGTTTACCTGAGCGAATAATTTCACCCAGATCATTTGTCCCGACAGATTCCACGAACGACTTACGGGCCATGATACCTACGTATACCTTATTTAGCCCACCCACCAGAGCACGCACGTCTGTCGCTTTTTGCCCACCATATAAAGCGCGACCTTCTCGCGCCCAAATAGCAGTAGCAACATTAGATAAAGCAATCTCAGCTTTTCCTGTTTGAACGACCATAGGGTTTGCCACGCCACCACCACGAGCAATAACTTCAACCGTGTTAGCGCCTAATGCAGGCTCAAGCATTTGCTCTAATGTTGCTGCAAATACATACCAGGCAGAGCCTTCTCGCATAGCGCCTATACGAATATCTTCAGCAAAGGCTGGAGCAGTATTAGCCAGAGCGAGGAACCCAAATAGAGCACCTTTTAAGTAATGAATTGTCTTAATACGCATGATGAACTTTCCTCGTATTTATTAAATACCCACCTTCTCGGATGGTTTTATTGTTATGCCACAGCACTCAAATTTACTGAGCCTATCCCAGCAGTCTCAAACGCTTTTTCAATTTCACGTTCAGCATCTCGACCAAGATCCTTCAAAGGTTCCCGCACCGTTGCGTTATCAATCACGCCGCGATAACGCATCCCAATTTTCAATGCAACTGTCCCCTCCATATGCGAGCCACGATGGTAGACAGCTTGAGTGACCGGCAAAAGCTTTTCAAAGATTTCTCTTGCCGCTGGATAATCTTGAGCTTTTCCGGCGTGAATCAAATCAATCAATAACTCCGGAGTAACATTTCCGTAACCGACAAGTAGACCGTCTACATCGAACATCGTTGGTAACAACCATTCGTCATGACAAGATAGAATCTGTAGGTCAGGATGAGCAGACTTAAGGGCCGGAATCTCAACATACCAACGCTTCATATTTCTTACGCCGTTCTTCGTAGCTACGACGCCAGGTTGTCCTGCTATTTCTAACTGCGTGTCTAAGTCATAACACGCCTTCGTAGCATCAGGATACTGGAACAGTATCTCTTGCAAACCTGAGTGCTCCCAAATCGCCTTATAGCGATCTTGAGGAGCTCCCTTCTGGAACCCAAACCGCAACCAGCCATGGTTCGGGTAAACCAGCGCGCCTGTTGCACCAGCGTCCGCACATTTTTTTGCTTCCTCAGCGGCAACTTTCGTTCCCTCACCTGTAATTCCCGCAACAACTGGTACATCCACAGCATCGACGTAAGCACGAATCAAATCTAAACGCTCGCCTTCTGTAAGATATGTACCTTCTCCGGCATGACCTAGAATTACCAACGACTTTACGTCCTCAAACGACGCGAGCCACTTGGCAATCCGAACATTTGACTCAAAATCAAGGTCACCATTTGGTTTAAATGCTGTTACGGGGGCTGGACTCAAACCCCTTAAATCCATGGCTGTCATTATGCGCTCCTTAAGATGAAAATTTTTCAAAGTCGCCCGAACAATTCTCCAGCTCTTACCCAAAATTCTGTATCATGAGAGAACGTTATCGGGAACGTTCCCATAATAGGTCCAGTTAGGTGCTAGGGTCAACTCTAGAGTATAAAGAAACAGTGTCGGTTCCAAGTACGTTTGATAATGGAGAAAAGTATCAGAACTTCCTCAAAAAAAAATCGACAGTATAAGAAATTAACCCTGCTTGACGTTGCAGCAGCTGCGGGTGTTTCGAAATCTACTGTCTCCCGTATCCTAGATGAGCGTTTACCTAGGTCAGAGAGCAATACAGCTCAGCGAGTTAGGCAAGTCGCCTTAGAACTAGGATATGTTAGAGACTCCTCAGCCACCAATTTGAGACGCGGAAAAACGATGACTCTGGGCGTAATAGTCCCGCGCCTCACTGATACCGTTATGTCAATGTTTTATGAATCGATAACCCAAGCCGCTAACCAATTACACCTCTTCACCATTGTAGCGATTACCGATGATAAGCCAGAGCAGGTGCGTAACGCAGCCGATCGTCTTCTAGCTCAGGGTGTGGACGGCTTAATTCTTACCACAGCCCGCAACGACGATGATTTTCCTTCGGAGTTAAGGTCTCGAAGTGTCCCTTTCGTATTAGCACTACGCACAGACGGATGCAGCCCCTCTTCTATTGGCGATGATGAGCTAGGGGGTTATCTGGCAGCCCGACATCTTCTCGACCTTGGACATACGCAAATCGGGTTGATCGGTGGTCCAGAGTTTGCTTCGAGTGCACAAATGAGAGTCGAGGGATTTCGAAAAGCCTTGACTGATGCCGGCGTCACACTCAATCCTGAATTGCATCTGCCTTCAACATTTGGGATTGAGTCTGGGGCTGAAGTAGCTGGAGAGATACTTCGAAAAAATAATCAAATAACAGCGATATTTGCGGTAAACGACAACACAGCCATCGGCGCTCTATCAGCAATTCATCGCCTAGGACTTCAAGTGCCTCACGATATCTCAGTGGTTGGGTACAACGATATCCCACTAGTAAGTTTGCTCCCAGTTCCACTTACTACTGTTAGAGTACCATTCCATCAAATCGCAAAAAACGCGCTCGATCTAATACTAAGTCAGCATCATGAAAGCACAGTAAAAATGGCGACACCTACATTAATTCCGCGAAATACCACGACTCGTTGTCCGAACCTATATGCTGCAAATATTAAGTAACCATTAAGGCAGGTCGCTTTAAAACGCCGGGCAATCGTCGTTGCTCCATCACTTGAAATTCTGTAACACAGAATCCTCACAGGGCGATCCAAACTGAACCCTGTGCATCGGATTACCAACACAACTTTAAATAAAAGACAGCGACTAACTTTTATTGATACATAAGTCCAACTGATTTTACTCAAGTTTAGAAACTTTCGATCATCTCAATTTTTTGAGCCGACGACATTGTTGCTTGACCCAAGCCGAATTTTTTCATAGCGCTACGACGATTAATCAATCATCGCTACAGCATCAGCTATACTCGGAGAGTATTTAATTAATCACAAGCCTAGACTGTAAAATTTGGAAACAGATCATGCAATTTCATCTCAATGGCTTTCATCCCGGCGATCCCCGCATCCATAACCCGCAAGCTCGAGTCGTAGCGCCACCGATAAAACGACCGCTCCCGTCGCACTGCGACGTAATGATCGTCGGATGTGGCCCTGCAGGCCTAAATCTGGCCGCGCAACTCTCCCAATTTCGCGATATCCACACCGTAATTACTGACCTCAAAGATGATCGACTTACCGTTGGTCAGGCTGACGGAATGGCTTGCCGGACTCTAGAAATGTTCCAGGCTTATGGCTTCGCCGAGCAGGTGATACAAGAGGCGTACGGTGTCAACGAGGTCGCTTTCTGGAAGCCAGATCCGAGGAACCTCTCACACATCGCACGAAGCAGTAAGATTGACGATGTCGAAGAGGATCTTTCTGAGATGCCTCACGTCATCATTAATCAGGCGAGGATTCACGATCATTTTTTAAACGTGATGAAACATTCCGCCGCTGTGACTGAGCCATACTATTCGAGAAAATTGATCGATCTTAAAGTCAACCATGCCAACGAAGAGTATCCAGTCACCCTGACTTTCGAACGAGCGGTGACGCACTCACAATTTAACCGAGAAGTAGAGACCGTTAGATGCAAATATGTAGTCGGCTGTGACGGGGCTCGTAGCCAAGTTAGAAAATCGATCGGTCATGAGCTAGTCGGTGACGCATTGAATCAGGCCTGGGGCGTGATGGATGTCCTCGCGGTGACTGACTTCCCTGATATTCGGTTAAAGGCAGCCATTCAATCCACCAACGAAGGTAACATTTTGATCATACCTCGCGAGGGCGGGTATATGGTTAGAATCTATATCGAGCTCGATAAGCTCAAGGAAGATCAGCGAGTCGATCGAGAGAATATGACTGTCGATGTTCTGATCAGAGCAGCTAACCGCATCATGGCGCCCTTCACTCTTGACGTTAAAGAGGTCCCGTGGTGGAGCGTTTACGAAATCGGTCAACGTTTAACTACTGCCTTCGATGATTCTCGAGATGGTCAAAACCCTCATGTTTTCCTGGCCGGAGACGCATGTCACACCCATAGCCCGAAGGCAGGACAAGGTTTAAATACCTCAGTGATGGACACATGGAACCTTGGCTGGAAGATGGCCCACGTGCTTACAGGGAGGGCCCCGAAGGAACTGCTCTCGACCTACTCCGCGGAGCGGGCCGACGTAGCGAAACAGCTGATCGACTTTGACCGTGAGTGGTCAAAGATGTTCAGTTCAAAGCCTAAGACTGAAGACAACCCGGGCGGAGTTGATCCAGCCGAGTTCCAAAAATATTTCCAGCTGTTCGCCCGATTCACAGCAGGGGTAGGAATTGAATACAAACCATCGATCGTCGTGGGCGACAGTATTCACCAGCACCTGGCGACGGGCCAACCCGTAGGGCAACGCTTCCACTCAGCGCCAGTTATCCGGCACGGTGACGCGAAACCTGTCCAGCTAGGGCACTGCCACACAGCCAATGGCGCGTGGCGCGTCTATGCGTTCGCCGGCTCCGATGACCCAGCGTCCGATTCATGCCGCCTACGAAAATTAGCTCACTACCTCGGGAGCGATCCCGCCTCGCCGATAAAGAAACATACCCCACCTGGGGCCGATACTGATTCAGTAATTGACTTCAGGGCCGTATACCAAACACCTCACCGAGAACTTGACCGTACTGATCTACATCCGTTCATGACCCCAGTAAAAGGGGCTCTTGGGCTCAGAGATTATGAGAAGGTCTTTTGTGTAGACCATAGCCCAAAGAAAAATATCTACGATATGCGCGGTATCAGCAAGTCTGAGGGATGTATTTTAGTCGTAAGGCCTGATCAGTATGTGGCCGCCGTCTTACCACTGAACCAGCATCAAGAACTTACTAATTTCTTCGGCCGATGTCTCAGTTCCAAAATTAGAGAGGCCAAAGCAGGAACAGGTTCCACCGACGCCATAGCGGATGATGAAGTACCGTCGAGGAATTAGACATGATCCGCACGAGTATTTTGACATCAGACCTAGGCGCGTTGCTTGAACAAAAAAATGTGTCTACCGAGAAGGATCAACTGATCGAGATTCTCCACATCATCAACGATACGTTTGGGTGCCTACCTAAGCCCTATCTCCGCGCCACCTCTAGCCTAATTGGTAGAAACGAGGCTGATATCTACGGGGTCGCCAGTTTCTATCATCATTTTAAGATCGTAGACGAGGTCCCTGACGAGAAGTTGATCACGATCCGGGTCTGCGATGGGCTCAGTTGCTGTATGTTAGGGGCAAAAGAACTATTTGACGCTATTAATCGCGAGCTAGAATCCGAGCCATCTATTTCGGTGGTCAACGCCCCCTGCGTCGGTCGCTGCGAGCAGGCACCGATCGCGGTCGTTCAAAGAAACCCTATCCCTTACGCACGACCGGACGATGTTATGCAAGCGATACAATCAAGGAGCATAGAACATCCCGCCGCGATGCCTGACTGTACCGCGTTTGATCCGGTTAAGGTCGCCACAGTCGAAAATGGCCAAATTAAGGTTGAAGAAATCAATAACCCCGATTGGGTCGGCCTAGACGCATATATGTCGTCTGGCGGATATTCGCTGTTAGGGTCAATCCGGGATGGCTCTCGGGCTCAGGCCAGCGCCATGGCCGAGCTAAAAGAGTCGAACCTCCGAGGTCTCGGTGGTGCCGGGTTCGTGGCGGGACAGAAATGGGAGATCGTCTCAAGCTTCGATGGCCCAAGATATCTGACAGTGAATTTAGACGAGGGCGAACCTGGAACATTCAAAGACAGGAACTATCTGGAACGAGACCCCCACCGTTTCTTGGAGGGACTGTTGATTGCTGCGGACATTATCGACGCTGAGAAGAGCTACATCTATATCCGGGACGAGTACTCGGGCGGGCTCGCCATCCTGAGCCAGGCAATCGATGAACTGATTGAGGCGAACCTCGTCGAGCCGGACCAGATCGAGATACGGCGTGGAGCCGGGGCCTATATCTGTGGCGAAGAGTCGGCCCTGATCGAGTCAATCGAAGGCAAACGCGGCGAGCCCCGCCAGCGCCCACCCTACGTTGCTGAAAAAGGACTTTTTGGTCGCCCTACGCTCGTCCACAACTTTGAAACCCTCTACTGGGTCCGAGACATTTTAGAGCGGGGAGCATCCTGGTTTACGGGCTTTGGACGACGAGGACGAAAAGGACTCAGAAGCTTCAGCGTCAGCGGGAGGGTTAAAAACCCTGGGGTTAAAATAGCCCCCGCAGGTATCTCCCTTCTGGAATTAGTTGAGGAGTTTTGTGGTGGCATGCTCGACGGGCACGACTTGTATGGCTACCTCCCGGGAGGCGCCTCAGGCGGGATATTGCCGTCTCGGTTGGCTGACATTCCACTTGATTTTGACACACTCCAAGAGCACGGCTGTTTTATCGGATCGGCCGCGGTCGTGGTGCTGAGCCAGCACGATACTGCTAGACACGCCGCACTCAACGCGATGGAGTTCTTTGTTGATGAAAGTTGTGGCCAATGCTCCCCCTGTCGTCTCGGGACCAACCACGCTGCGAGACTAATGAGGGAGAGCGTATGGGACATACCGGCGCTTGACGCACTGTCGCATGTACTCAAAGACGCCTCAATCTGTGGACTTGGACAGGCGGCGCCAAACGTTATCGATTGCGTCCGCAACTATTTTCCGGCAGAGATCGAAGACCATGACTGAAACTCTCTCTAAAAACTCTGTCGCTATCACGATCGATGATCTTTCCCTCGAAGTCTCGCCAACCACGTCGATACTAGAGGCGGCCAGGAATCTTGGCATATCACTACCCACCCTATGCCACAAGGAGGGATCAAGACCGGACGGTAATTGTCGAGCTTGTGTGGTCGAGATCAAGGGAGAACGCGCGCTGGCTCCGAGCTGTAACCGCTTGGTTAGCGAAGGGATGGTTATCTACACGAAAAGTGAACGGGTCGACCGGTCTCGGAACACGGTCCTTGAGTTGTTGGCGGTCGAATCAAACCTGCTCGGCAAAGATACCATCAATACCTCCACAGATGAGTTATCTATGTGGCTAGACGAATACGATATCGAGCCTTCTGCGGCTCTTACGGGCGCGATACAGACACTGCAACCCATAGACACGACCCATCCAGGATTCTCATTCGATCCCAATCGCTGTATTAACTGCGACCGGTGCGTCAGGGCGTGCCAAGAGGAACAGGTCAATGGCGTCATCAGCATCAAAGGCAGGGGGTCTTATTCTCAGGTTATCTTTGGTCTCGACAGCTCAGTTGCCGAGAGCCCATGCGTCGGCTGCGGGGAATGTGTCCAAGCGTGTCCGACGGGGGCTCTGATCGAGACAATACATCAGTCGACAAATCAGAGTACGAACTCAATTTGTCCATACTGCGGCGTCGGTTGCGCGCTCACCTACAAAACTCGAGACGGAAAGATCGTCGAGATTGATGGCCGAAATGGTCCCGCGAACAAGGGAAGACTTTGCGTCAAGGGACGGTTTGGGTTTGACTACGCGAACCATGAAAAACGTCTCACCAAACCTCTCGTCCGTAAAGAAAACGCACCAAAAGACGTCTCGATATTAAACAGATCTGACGTCTCTAGCTTCGACTACTCAGGCTTGTTTAGAGAAGCCACCTGGGAAGAAGCCCTACAAATTGCATCCGACGGATTTAATCAGATCAAAGGACAATACGGGCCTTCAAGTCTTGCGGGATTCGGTTCGGCAAAGGGTAGCAACGAGGAGGCCTACCTTTTCCAAAAACTGATACGGACAGGATTCGGCACCAACAACGTCGACCATTGCACCCGGCTGTGTCACGCGTCGAGTGTCGCCGCCCTGCTCGAGTGCGTCGGCTCTGGGGCCGTCAGCAATCAAGTGCAAGACGTTCAATACGCGGACGTAGCCCTGCTGATTGGTTGCAATCCGACCGTCAACCACCCGGTCGCCGCGACCTGGATGAAGAACGCGGTCAATCGTGGGACACAGCTCATCGTTGCCGACCCTCGTAACACGGAGATCGGTCAATTCGCAGAGCTACAACTCCTGATAAAGCCCGGATCCGATATCGCCCTGATCAATGGCATGCTGCATACCGTCATAACAGAGAATCTCTTCGATCAAGCGTTTGTTGACGCCCGCACAGAGGGATTTGAGGGATTTAAGTCGCATATCGGTGACTTTTCTCCAGAGAAAATGGCCCCGCTTTGTGGTATTCCGGCGGAGCAAATCCGAGAAGCAGCCAGGCTATACGCAACAGCTGATCGGGCAATGATTTTCTGGGGAATGGGGGTAAGTCAGCACACCCATGGGACCGATAACGTCCGTGGCCTGATCGCGCTCGCCGGCCTTACTGGGAACTTCGGGACGCGAGGGACGGGTCTGCATCCGCTGCGGGGTCAAAACAACGTACAGGGCGCGAGCGATGCCGGACTGATCCCAATGATGTATCCAAACTACCAACCGGTTTCAGACATCGCTTCGCAAAACTTTTTCGAAACACTGTGGGGAACACAGTTAGATCCTGAGCCCGGTTTGACGGTTGTTGAGATCATGCACGCGATCCTAGATCCTCAAACAGCCCACGAAAGGATTCGCGGCCTCTACATCATGGGCGAAAACCCGGCCATGAGTGACCCTAATCTGAACCATAGCCGCCTTGCCCTGTCATCGCTCGAGCACCTCGTGGTCCAAGATATCTTTATGACCGAAACCGCGTTACTTGCCGATGTAGTACTACCGTCGTCGGCTTGGCCAGAAAAAACAGGCACGGTAACGAATACCGATCGAACGGTTCAACTGGGCCACAACGCGATTCCTTGCCCGGGTGAGGCACGACCTGACCTTTGGATTATCCAACAAATCGCGTCCGGGGTTGGGTTGAAATGGGACTACTCTGGTGGACAGCATGGCGTTCAGTCGGTGTTTGAGGAAATGACCTCAGCGATGGGTGATGACTATCGAGGCATTACCTGGGATCGCCTCGAGAAACTGGGTGCCGTGACCTACCCTTGCCAATCACCGAGGGAGAATGGTCAGGAGGTCGTGTTTATTGATCAGTTCCCGACCGATTCGGGTAGGTTAAAACTGGTACCGACGGCATATCGTGGACCATCCGAAGAGATCAGCCCAGACTTTCCTTTCCGTTTGATTACGGGTCGGGTCCTCGAGCACTGGCACACAGGTACCATGACCCGTCGTTCTCGGACACTAGACACATTGATTCCGGAACCACTTATTGCGGTGTCTGGAGCGGACGCGGAGATTCTTGATATTTCCGATGGAGAGTTTGTCACTCTCGAATCACCCCAGGGACAACTTATGGCACGGGTTGAGATCAGTGAGATGGTCTGCCAGGGAACGGTTTTTCTGCCATTTGCATTTAATGAGGCGGCTGCTAACTTGCTAACCTCTGACAAACTAGACCCAAGAGGCAAGATTCCTGAATTCAAGCACACGCCCGTCTCATTAAACAAACAGTCAGATGCTAGAGATCAGTTGAGACTAAGCGAGCTAACTACGCGGTGACGAGCCGATCATTGATCGGCCTCTCCTTGACGGGTAGGTGAACCGCCGCCGATAGGAGACCAGTACCGATCCCTACCCACCAAACCACATCGTATGATCCGAACCGATCATAAAAATCACCGCCAAGCCAGACGCCAACGAAACTACCGATCTGATGCGAAAGGAATACCAAGCCATACAAGGTACCCATGTATCTTAAACCGTATATATAAGCCACCAGTCCAGACGTAAGGGGTACAGTAGCGAGCCATAGCGTACCAATTAGCGAAGAAAAAATAAGAACGGTAACAGGGGTCATCGGAGTCAAGATAAACCAGGAAAACAGAACCGTCCGGGCCATGTAGATACCTGCGAGCAGAACCCGCTTGGGGTACCTTCCACCCAGGGCACCTGCCGTGACGGTTCCAATGATGTTAAATACTCCGATGACTGCGATAGCGACAGCTCCAAGATCAGCCGTATCCTTGATGCCCATCTTGGCCAAGAGCCCGTTGGGATCAATAGTCGCACAAGCTTCGGTCACAAATGCCGGGAAATGTGCAGTGATGAATGCCAGTTGAAATCCGCAGCTAAAAAACCCCACAAAAATCAAAATATAACTGGGGTCACGAATCGCTATATTCAAAATTCGAGAGAGCGACTCCTCCAGCTCTGATTTCGATACTTTCGCTGGTGCTTTTAAGAACGGGAGGCTCAGCAAAGCCAGTAATATGAGCCCCGAATACAATAGAAAGACATTCTGCCACGTCATACTGTTGAGTAGATATTGGGACAATGGAGGACCGATAATCTGGCCGGCGCTGCCGGCAGCTGTTGTGATCCCAAGTGCCAGCGATCGCGTCTTATCGGAAGCCGAGCGACCGACCACACCGAGAATCACCCCAAACCCAGTGCCAGCAACCCCAACGCCGACCAGTATTTCTAGCAACTGATGGCTGGCCGCGGTCGAAGCCATCGAACTCAAGGCCAAACCCAATGCATAAACCAAAACGCCAACCAGTATTGCTTTGCGGTCACCCAGTTTCTCGGCAAAAGCGCCGAAGAATGGAGTCGCAATACCCCATGATAAATTCTGAATCGCAATCGCCAGCGAGAATTCCGCTCGGAACCAACCCAAATCGTTAGCGATTGGTATCTGAAACACCCCAAAACTCGCACGAATCGCAAAACTGATCAGAAGCACTACGGAGGCCGCGATCAAAATGGGCGTAAATACTTGTCGCGATGACATCATCTGAGACCCTTTCATGACCGCAATTGCTTCACCAGTGCCAACATACTTTCAAATCCCACATCCTCAGCGCCTCGCACCCACTCAAATAACAGCATCTCACTCGATAAGATGGTGGCGCCATTCGATTGCATCCGTGCGATGGCAATCTGTTGATCGAGGCGCCTAGCCGATGATGAAAGATCACTCACCACAAAGACCTGCTTTCCGGAAGCCAAAAGATCGAGCACTGTTTGTAGAACACACACATGGGTTTCCATCCCGAACACAATAACTTGATCAGCCGGTGCGATGACCTGTACGGAGTGCTGATCAAGCGCTGAAAACGCGGTTTTCTTTACACATCGAGCTTCTGAAGGAATCATGAACATCGTCGCGCCAATTTTATCAGGGCAATGCTCGGTCACGACGATCTCGGTGTCTTGGGTTTGCAACCATTGTAAGACCAAAGAGGCCCGCTTGGCGATCATCTCACCATCCTCGACCGCCGGAACGAGCCGAGTCTGTATATCAATCGCAAGGACAGACGCCCGATGCCGATCCAGTTTTATCACATGCACTCCATCAATCAGACGCCAGAGCATGACATAGATTGACCCACAAGAAATCTCGCTTTGTGGTTTAATCACCGAAATTATTCGTTGGTCCTTATGCTTCACATCTTTTTCAATACGTTACCGTTCTTTGCATTGATCGCTCTCGGTTACGCAGCAGCGAAACGTTCCATCTTTTCCCAGGAAGCGACCGCGCATTTGACGAAATTCGTCTTTTACTTTGCGTTATCGGCCATGCTCTTTAAGTTTTCATCAAACTTAGCCTTAAGCGACATCCTTGAATGGGACTTCATGGCAGCCTATCTGATTGGATCGCTCAGTTTATACGTCCTCACGGCGATGGTTGCTCGCTTCAGAGGCCAGTCGTTTGAATCAGCAGTGATCGAAGCGCAATGCTCAGTAATCGGCAATATGGGCTGGATGGGCCTCGCCATGCTGCCAATTTTGCTCGGCGAACAGGCCATCAGCTATATCATCATGGTGTTGATCATCGATCTAATGATTTTTGGACCATTAATCGTGATCCTTTTGGTGGCGCATCGAGAGGGTCAACTCAATCTCAAACTATTGCAAACGATCGGTTTGGGACTCATCAAAAACCCACTGGTGTTATCAATCTCAACCGGTCTTCTGTGGGCGGCCTTTGAAATCCCGGTACCCGATCTTTTAAATCGATTTATGACGATCTTGGGGGGCGCATCGACCCCAGGAGCCTTGTTTGCTATCGGGGCCTCAATGGCCTTTGCCGCGCGGGGACAGATCAGTGTTCCGCTTTACCTCTCCATCAATAAACTGATCGTGCACCCAATCTTAGTCGGTGTGACGGCACTCTTTGTTTTTGCGATCGATCCATTTGCCAGTGCTGTCATGATGGCGTGCGCAGCAATGCCGATTGCGGGCAATGTGTATATGGTCGCCACGCATTACGGAGTTCCAAGTCAACGGATCTCAATCGCTATTTTGATTTCAACGACGGCCAGTATCGCGACGATTTCGGCAATTATCGGACTCGTCACTCAGTTGTATTCCTAACGAGGAGGGTCGACTCGGTCGGTTGACGACTGGTTCAAACGATACCAGCCGGCAATGGAATACCGCGTGCGCTTTGCCTTCAATACCTCGTGAGGAAAGGCTTCGCTCATAAAACAAACCAGCGTCCCAAAGGCTGGCGTCACCCGAGTCCCCACAGTGTCTGTGGCTGACTCGTAAATCACCAGTTCGCCACCATCATCTGGTTGCCAACCGGGATTCAGATAGAGCACTGTCGAGACCACTCGGTTGGCCTCCCCTTGGAATGCATCAAGATGCCGTTTGTAGTATTGGCCAGGGAGATAGCGCGCGTAATGCGACTCAAAAGAAAATAAACCAAGGAAACAGCGCTGATTCAAGGAGACACGCAATATTTCCGTGTATTGAAGCCATTGCTGACAGGGTGCTGTTGTCCCATCGATCCAGCACAGCGAGTCAGTCCGATTAAATCGATTCAGTTGATAGTCGCGCGCACGTCCGATTCCCGCTTGATGGAACCAGTCATCACTTAATTGACTGACCTCACTCCACAAAGACTCCGCCAACGTGCCTGTGATGGCATTCGGCTGGATACTGTATCCCTGACGCTGCAAATCTCGGGCAATTTGATCGACGATCGGTTCCGGGGAAACCTGATCGATGAGTGGTCTAACGCTCATCAGCAATACTCGCTGATGGTCTTGTTGCCAGGTAGACGCCTCCACTGGCAACAGCAAATCCAAGGAGATCGATGGTGGTTAATCCTTCATTCAGGAGCAGCCATCCAATCAAGGCTGCGACCGGGGGGACGAGAAAGAATAACGCCGACGTTTGGCTGGCTGAATGATGATTGATCAAATACATCAGGATCGAGAACGCACCAAAACTCACCGCAATCACTAGCCATCCCATGGCAAGCCCAAAACTCAGCGTCAAATTGATCGCTGGCGACTCAAGAAACCACATAACGGTTCCGTGAAAGACAGCCGCTGCAGCCGCTTGTACTGCGTTATTCGTGGCTAGCGGAAGCGTTTGGGAATACTTCCGTTGCCAAATGGTTCCGGCGGTGATCGCAGCCAGCGCGACGACACTAGCCACCAAGCCATCGATCGCAAACTCAGAGCCTACATCCATCCCCAAAACAAGCGCAGCGCCCACAAAACCAAGACTTAAGCCCAGCCAGTTTCTCAATGAGACTTGCTCACCGAGCAACAAGCCAGCGAAGATTGCGGTCAAAATCGGTTGCGTACATACAATCAAGGCCGATACGCCTGCTGGAATACCCACACTGAAGGCGTACCAGCAGCCACCTAAGTACACACCATGAAATAATAAACCAGTAATGATGGAATGCTTCAGATCCTGCATTTTCAGTTTTGAAAATTCCGCCAACCACCAAGCAACGACAACAAAACCAAGAGCGACGACAACAAATCGGAAAGCAAGCGCAGCGAAGGGTGTCGCGTCCTGGGTCACGACCGAACCGGTCGCAAACGCCGACGCCCAAAGAATGACGAAGGTCAACGGAAAAACGAACGATATCAGCATAGGTCTCCTCGGCGGCCACGCAAAATACCTCGATTTGTCGAATTAGACAGTATTTTTCTCGGATATTCCGGGATCTGAAAAAAGTGAACGCATCGCGATCAAGCCCAAAATCGGGCCAGGAACCAGCAACCAAACGACATGTGTCCCCAACGTATCCACCCAATCGGTTAGTAACACGATCGATCCAATCGATATGAGGAACCCAAGACAATTCTGGATCGACAGCGCGCTGCCGACCATGTCAGGAGGACACGACTTGGAGGAGATAGCCGAGAACTGCGCTGAGTCAGCGATCACAAAGAAGCCCCAAACCATCAATACACCAATCGTAGCCCACTGCTGGTCCTCCAAAAATGGATAGAGCACGCAAATCGACCCAGAGACAGCGAGTGAGACAAAGGCAACACGACCACTCCCCCACCGCCGACTCATCAGGCCACCCCAGACCGCGCCGAACAACCCGATACCGATGACCACGAAAGACCACATCGAGATCTCGAGTGCACTCGCCTCAGTCATCACCGAGGCCAGTAGCCAAGGCACGAGCGTCCAGAACGCATACAACTCCCACATGTGCCCGAAGTATCCATAGGCTGATGCCCTAAAGCGCGGGATTTGGAAGCTTTTGAATACGGCACCCCACTGGATCGGTCCGGTCTGCTTGACGCCGAATGGACCCTCACCAATCGATACCACAAGCATCCCACCAATCAAGGCAAGCCCCGACACAAACGTCAGGGTTAGTCGCCAGTCTGGGGACCAAGACAAGCCATTGAAAAGATGAGGCGAGGCTGTGCCTAACGTGAGCATACCGACCACGAGCCCGAGCCCTACGCCGGGAAGCTTGGGCGACCAGCTCACTATTAGTTTCATTCCTATCGGATAGATACCAGCCAAACAGACACCAACAATAAAACGATAAAGCAGCCCCTCGCCCAACCCGCTGGCCTGATACGCAAATAACAGATTCGCGAGACCGCCGAGCAGTGATGCCGACAGAAAGATAAGAGACGGTCGAAAGCGGTCCGCCAAGTTGGACACAGCCAAACCTAGGGTCCCAGAGATAAAACCTGCCTGGACCGCTCCGGTCAGAAGACCGATATCGGACACCTCCAGATCCCAGTGCACAACGAGCGCCGACGAGACGCCGTTCACGCTAAACCAGAGCGAACATCCCAGAAACTGAGCGAATGCTATACCGAGGACTTGGGCCAAGAACGCCTCCTGATGCAGATCACATCAATCGTGCCACACTCTCCTTGACTCGACGTAGAGGTATCGATGACTCGATCGACGCGACGCCTTCTATTTTTGTTAGCTTTCGAGTTAAAAAGCGCTCAAATTCATGCAGATCGGATACAGCGATCCGCAACAAATAGTCAAACCCGCCGGTCATCAACCAACAGTCCACGACCTCCTGATACCGAGCGACTGATTCCTCAAAAGTTACCAGCCGTTCGTCGACCTGTTTATCAAGGCGCACGGAGACAAAAATACTGAAACCGAAACCCAGCTTTTCCTCATCAATCAAAGCCGTATAACCACGGATATACCCCTCAGCCTCAAGCTTCTTAACTCGTCGCGCACAGGGCGTCGGTGACAGGCCAATCTCGTCCGCCAACTCCAGCTGTGACAACCGACCGTCTCGTTGTAGCGCCTTGAGAATCTTCCGATCAATTCCATCAAGCATAGGTTTTATCTCTTTTATTAATTTTAAAAATAGTTTAATTCACCAAAATTTTCATAATAACATCATAGATTCGCCGAAAAAAACTCAACTAGAGATTTTATAATTTCGATGTTAGCCAGGGAATCAACTATGAACCAACCCAACGACCAGTGGTTATCGGACCATGTCGACGACGATATGCACCAGGAGTGGATTGACGCGCTCAGATCTCTGGTTCGAGAGGAAGGAAAGCATCACGCTAAGCTTCTGCTCGATGCGATAGACAACGAGGCTCGAGTCCTGGGCATCAGTCAAACAAAGGCTCCATACTCCGCCTACCGGAACACGATCGGACTCGAGGACCAGCCGGCATACCCCGGGGACCTTGAAGTCGAGGAGCGGCTGACCTCAATCATGCGCTGGAACGCCCTCGCGATGGTCGTTCGCGCAAACAAGGGGTATGGCGAGCTCGGTGGACACATCGCCTCCTACGCGTCCTGCGCAGAGATCTTCGAGGTCGGGTTCAATCACTTCTTCCGTGCACGGACCGAGAACTTCGATGGTGACTTGGTCTACTTCCAGCCACACTCAGCACCAGGAGTCTACGCCAGGGCCTTTTTAGAGGGCCGTCTTTCGGAGGACGACCTCAAAAACTATCGTCAGGAAGTACCTGGTAACGGGCTATGCTCCTACCCACACCCCTGGCTAATGAAGGACTTCTGGCAGGTTCCGACCGGCTCTATGGGTATCGGGCCCATATCAGCGATCTACCAAGCACGATTCATGCGCTACCTCGAACATCGACAACTGACCGAGGGCCAGGGTCGCCACGTCTGGGGGGTCTTTGGTGATGGCGAGATGGACGAGCCTGAGTCACTTGCCGCCCTGACCTTGGCCGCACGCGAGAATCTCGACAACCTCACGTTCATCGTGAACTGCAACCTCCAGCGGCTCGATGGTCCCGTCCGCGGCAACGGACAAATCATCCAGGAACTGGAGTCGTTATTCATCGGTGCCGGGTGGCACGTAATCAAAGTACTCTGGGGCTCAGAGTGGGACAAGCTCTTTGCGCTCGATCATGAAAACGTGTTGCTGAAGCGATTCTCTGAGACCCCCGACGGGGAGTATCAGACCCTTGGCTCGAAGGATGGAGACTACAACCGACACAAGTTCTTTGAAAAGGATCCGAAAACTGCCGCGCTCGTGAAACACATGAGTGACGCTGAAATCAATTCCCTGAAACGAGGTGGCCACGACTTCAGGAAATTATTCGCGGCGTTTGATGCCGCCAAGGCCCACCGAGGGCAGCCGACGGTGATTCTCGCCAAAACGAAGAAAGGTTACGGCATGGGCGGCGCCGGCGAATCAAAAATGACAGCACACCAAGCGAAGAAGCTCGATATCGAGAGTCTGCTCGCTTTTCGTGATCGCTTTCAGTTACCGCTCACCGACGAACAGGTTGAGCAGCTCGAGTTTGTGAAGCCACATGCAGACTCCAAGGATATGGAATATTTGATCGAGCGTCGTGGTCGGCTCGGTGGTTTCTTACCAAAGCGTTTCTCAACCACAGCGAATCAATTGCCACCTCGCCCACCGATAGGCGCGTACGCGAGAGCAGCCGTCGAGGCCGATGGCAAAGAGATGTCAACAACTATGGCCTTGGTCCGCATCATCAGCGGACTCCTGAGAGACAAACAGTTTGGTAGGCGCCTGGTACCGATCGTCGCCGACGAGGCCCGAACCTTCGGAATGCAGACTCTGTTCCATCAGATTGGTATCTATTCGCCTCATGGGCAAACCTACGAGCCCGAAGACTCGGGATCTATGGTTTCTTACAACGAAGCAAAAGACGGTCAGTTACTGGAAGAAGGAATCTCAGAGGCCGGGGCGATAAGTTCATGGACCGCCGCAGCGACCGCATACTCGGCTCACAACATTGAGTTGCTCCCGATGTATATCTACTACTCGATGTTCGGCTTTCAACGTATCGGGGATTTAATCTGGGCCGCGGCGGACCAACGCGCACGAGGCTTTTTGTTTGGAGCGACAGCTGGAAGGACCACACTATCTGGTGAGGGCCTCCAACATCAAGACGGCTCGAGTCACTTAATCGCGGCAACGATCCCAAACTGTCGCGCCTATGACCCTTGTTTCGCGTATGAGCTAGCGGTCATTGTGGAGTATGGAATTCAGCGGATGTATGACGAAAAACACGACGAGTTTTTCTACATCACGTTAATGAACGAGAACTACTCCCACCCATCTCTTCCCGATCGAATTGCGGACGATATTATCCGTGGAATGTATCGCTATGACACTGTGGGTGAGTCTCGAGCTCCCTGCGTGCGTCTTCTTGGCTCAGGAACCATCTTGAAGCAAGTCATTCAGGCCGCCCACCTGATAACAAAGCACTTCGAGGTACGGTGTGAGATCTACTCAGTCACTTCATTCAGCGAGCTGGCACGAGATGCGCAAACAGTAAAACGAGCCAGCCGATTGCGCAGTGCATCAAACCGATCTCAGGTCGCAAAGTATCTCGACGGAGGCGACCCAATCGTCTGTGCGACAGACTACGTACGGTCCGTACCGTCGCAGATCAGCCCCTACGTCGCCGCCCCGTTCTTCGTTCTCGGCACAGACGGATTCGGTCGATCAGCCAACCGAGCGTCTCTACGCGAATTTTTCGAGGTAAACGCGGAACACATCGCACTGGCAGCGGTAACTGCGCTCATCGAGACCGACGCACTTCCAAGCTCGGCACACAAGAAAGCAATTGATGCTTTCGGAATAGGCACAAAGGCATTAGAGCCGCCGCCCTGGGAACGGTAAGTCCTGTCCAGAGACGAGAGGCCGCGGCAACCAGAAGTTACCGCGGCTTTTTATTTGACGTTATCGTAGAACCATGATTTACTGAATTCTGAATTCAGAACGCCATTGATAACAAATATGCAGCTTCACAAAGCAGACTTGGTCGACCAGGTCTACGACGCGATCAGGAAACAAATACTCTCAGGAGCTTTGAATCCGGGGTTCCCGCTTCGGCAAGAGGAGCTCGCGGAGCATCTCGGTGTAAGCCGCCAGCCCGTCAGCCACGCGCTAGTGTTGCTAGAGAGAGAGGGTCTGATCTCGGACTACGGCCGGAAAGGCAAGATGGTCGCCGCTATCGTACCCGAACAACTCCGTAACCTTTATCAAGTCCGTGGGGCGATTGATGGACTCGCCGCGTATCTCTGCGCTCAACGCGTTGATAATCAGCTGACAGAGCTTCTCAAAAAACTCATCGACCAGGGAACCGCTGCGTCTACCAGCGGCTCGATTCAGGAACTCGCGCTCGCCGATATTGCGTTCCACCGCACGCTTTATGAGCGGTCCGGTAACCCCGAAATAACAAGGCTGGCGGACCAGTCATGGAGCCACATGGTCCGCTCGATGCATCAGGTACTTGAAAATCAGGAGATTCGGCCAAGTATCTGGGACGACCACCACCGAATCGCGGAAGCAATCATCAACGGCGACCCAGACCTCGCACGAAAGCGGGCCACCGACCACACAGACTCAGCCGGCCAAATGACCTACCAACGTTTGACCGAGTCATAGACAGTAGACCGAGGAAAAATCCATGAAACTGACACAAGAACAGCTCGACCAATTTGATCGTGACGGCTACTTATTTTTACCTAACCTGTTCTCAACCGAAGAGGCTGCGTTCCTGAAAGGTGAGGCAGAGGCGATCTACCAGATGGATCGTAAAGAGGTGTGGAGGGAAAAGAGCGGCGTCGCGCGGACAGCGTTCGCCGCCCACCAATATAACGAGGGGTTTAGACGCCTCGGCGCACACCCCCGCCTCATTAAACCAGTTGAGCAACTCCTTGATGGTAAGGTGTACATGCACCAGTACAAGGTGAACGCAAAGGCACCGTTTGACGGCGCGGTTTGGCAGTGGCATCAGGACTACGGCACCTGGAAACGGGATGACGAGATGCCAGAACCTCGGGCCATGAATATAAGTGTTTTTCTTGACGACGTGACCGCGGCAAATGGGCCTTTATTGTTCATCCCAGGAAGTCACAAACATGGCGTGGTGAAAGCCGGCCACGACCTGGAGACCACCAGCTACCCGCTTTGGACACTGGATCGTGAAACTGTGACTGAGCTCGCAGAGCAAGGCGGGTGTGTAGCCCCGACCGGCCCCGCCGGAAGTATGTTGCTCTTCTCATCCCTGCTCGTGCACGCAAGTCCGCCAAACATTTCACCATTCGGCCGGACGATCGTGTATCTCTCGCTTTGCGAAGTCAGCAACCACATCAGAGCGTTCAATCGCGAGGAATGGATCGCTCATCGGGACTTCACTCCCATCCAAGCGCTTGAGGACGGTTGCCTTCAAGAGTTGCTGTCACAACCGGCTTAAGGACATTTCATGTATCTCTACGACGAACTCGTCAAACGCGCTGATCGCCCAGTCCGAGTTGGACTGATTGGAGCTGGAAAATTCGGCTCGATGTTTTTAAGCCAAGTTCCAACAACCCTCGGTCTTGAAGTCAAAGCCGTTGCCGATCTTGACCCTGATCGCGCCAAACAATCCTGTCGCACGGTTGGTTGGTCAGATGCACAACTGAAGGCAACTGAGTTCTTCGACAGCACACAATCCATGATTGATGCCGGCGGTATCGATGTTTTAGTCGAAGCCACCGGAAACCCGTTAGCTGGTATCGCGCACGCGAAGATGGCGATCGCGAGCAAGACGCATATCGTGATGGTCAACGTCGAGGCAGACGTACTCGCGGGCGGAATTCTTGCCAAGGAGGCCAAAGAAGCCGGCATCGTGTACTCGATGGCCTACGGAGATCAACCCGCACTCACCATCGAGCTGGTTGAGTGGGCACGCGCGACTGGCTTCAACGTAGTCGCCGCCGGCAAAGGCACCAAGTACATGCCGGAGTACCACTACTCCACTCCTGATACGATCTGGGATCACTACGGCTTGACCCCAGAGCAGGCCGCACAGGCAGGCATGAACAGCCAGATGTTCAACAGCTTCCTCGACGGTACGAAATCGGCGCTAGAAATGGCGGCTATATCAAACGGCACAGGCCTGAAGGCCCCAGAAGACGGGCTCTATTTCCCTCCCGCCGGGATGGATGACCTGGCGCACATACTCCGCCCACGCTCCGTCGGCGGGCAGCTTGATGACAGCGGAATGGTCGAGGTCGTAACCTCAGTCGAACGTGACGGCCGTCCCGTCTACAGAGACCTGCGTTGGGGCGTGTACGTCGTAATCGAGGCACCTAACGACTACGCCTCGTCTTGCTTTAAACAGTACGGGATGAACACCGACTCGACAGGTCGCTACTCGGCGATGTACAAACCCTTTCACCTGATTGGCCTCGAGCTGAATATTTCGATCCTCTCGGCGGCCCTAATGAACAAGCCGACCGGCTCGACCCTCGAATTCAACAGTGACGTCGTTGCCACCGCAAAGCGCGACCTAAAGGCAGGCGAGATGCTCGATGGCGAGGGTGGGTTTACTGTCTACGGAAAACTCATGCCAGCAAGCAAGTCTCTCGCTCTTGGTGGTCTGCCGATTGGGCTCGCGCATCGCGTGAAGCTGAATAATAACGTCAGAAAAGACCAATCAATCTCGTGGGCAGATGTCGATATTGACCTGACCACCCAGGCCGTCTCCGTGAGGAAACAGATGGAGAGTCTCTACAGCTAGGTCGATCAGCCTGATGGAGGCAATGATATTTACTGGGCTATCTTGGGTTGAAGTCGTCCTCATCGGCCTCGCGTTCTTTGTGGCCGGGTTGGTGAAAGGAATCCTTGGCCTCGGTATCCCCTTCATAATCATCCCGGTGGTCACGGCCGTGACGGACGTCGTGACCGCGCTCTCGCTTGTAGCTCTGCCGACGATCATCCCAAACATTGTCCAGCTATGGCAGTTTAGGCAGCACCGGCTAGAGTCCAGTCACACAATCATGTTAGTCGCCGGGCTAGTTCCAGGCGTCTGGCTTGGGGCCGTCATGTTGGTTGACCTTCAAACATCGAGCTTGGTACCGCAAATCCTAGGCGGGATGCTGCTTCTTTATTTGGGGTCGAGGGTCGTTAGGTCACCGCTCACCCTCACCACCACTTTGGCTAAGAGACTGGCGATCCCCGTGGGGTTTGGAAGTGGGTTCCTGGGTGGGCTCGTCGGTATCTCGGCGCCAATCTCCCTGACCTACCTGTCCGCCCAGAGACTCGAGCGTCCACAGTTCATATTCCAGGTGAGTATATTCTTCGGCGTGATCGGGTCGTGCCAGGTCATATTTTATTTACACGAGGGGCTGGCTGATTACCCGATCATCGCACTTTCATCGGTCGGGCTGATCCCACTGTTTGGAGGGATGTACCTCGGACAGATCTTGGGGAAGTATTTATCGCAATCTGCGTTCGAAAAGTTGGTGCTGACGGTACTCTGCGTTATAGGATTAAAGCTCGTACTGGATATTTAAGTCGTCATGGAAGTCGAGAACATCACAACCAGAATAATTGCGTACGCGGCAACCGTGATGACGGCCCTGTGTGTCATCTGGAACCTAGAGATTCCAACACGCCTCGGTTTCGCGGTCCTCACCCAGCAATATATGTCGGTCCAGCTCGGGCTAGCACTCCTCATAACATTCCTGTCGCTCGCTCAGGGTAAGAGTCTCCTAAGACCGTTCTGGTTGGTCAGCTGCGTAGGAATTTTGTTGACGTTCGGCTACATGACCTCGAACTTTGAATGGCTGCTGACCGAGCAGTCTTACCGGCCGATTCAAATCACTGTCATTGGTACCGTGGTCGTTCTGTGTGTTCTCGAAGGAATCCGTCGGCGTATCGGTGTCACACTGTTCGCGATCGTCCTTGTCTTTATCGGATACGCTCTCGTCGCAGAGAAAGTGCCCGGCGAGCTGATCGGGCGATCCGTACCTATCAACCGCCTGATCGACTATATCGGTTTCGATGGGAACGCGGTATTCAGTTCGCCACTGGTGATCGCCACAACGGTTGTGATTCTCTTTGTTTTCTTTGGGCGTCTTTTATTCGCGGCCGGTGGCGGTCTATTCCTCACCGACCTGGCGATGGCGTGGGCAGGAAACTCTCGGGGGGGGAGCGCCAAGATCGCGGTCATGGGCTCCGCGATGTTTGGATCTATCTCAGGAAGCGCCGTATCCAACGTTGTGTCTACAGGGGTCATCACAATCCCTCTCATGACAAAGTCCGGCTACACCGCTAAAGACGCGGCCGCCATCGAGGCCGTCGCGTCGACTGGAGGACAGCTCACGCCACCGATCATGGGCGCGGCCGCGTTTTTGATGGCGGAATTCCTCGAGATCCCGTACATGACGGTCGTGGCCGCGGCGCTGCTTCCAGCCGCGCTCTACTACGTCAGCGTTTTCACCCAGATCGATTTGATCGCCGCGCGCGACAACATCCGTGGAGCAGAAACAGATCAATCAGAGACCGTGAGTGAGATCCTTAAGGAGGGCTGGCATTTTCTGATCCCGATCGGTTTATTGATTGGAAGCCTGTTCTTCTGGAATCTCGACCCTGAGGACTCGGCGATCGTGTCTGCGGCATCAATATGTGTGATCGGGGCACTGCGTCCATACAGGACAAACAGACTGTCACTGAAGGGTTTTTATGGGGTTCTCGTTGAGACCGGAACCTCGGTCGTCGACCTGATACTTATCGTCGCCGCGTCAGGCTTTATTATTGGGATCTTAAACATCACGGGGCTAGGTTTTGCGTTGACGCTCTTCCTGGTCAACCTGGTCGAGTCACAGCTTGTTTTGCTGCTACTCATCTCTGCACTGGTGTGTATCGTCCTCGGGATGGGCATGCCGACGTCTGGTGTCTACGTATTGCTCGCCACCCTGGTAGCGCCGGCACTTGTAGAGTCGGGTATATCACCGATCTCGGCCCACCTCTTTATCCTCTACTTCGGGATGATGTCGATGATCACACCGCCGGTCGCCCTAGCATCATTCACGGCAGCCATGCTCGCAAAAACAGACCCCCTGAAGACCAGCCTCGCTTCGCTACGGGTGGGGTGGGCCGCGTTTATGCTCCCCTTTATATTTGTCCAGTCATCTGGGCTGGCGATGGAGGGCGACATCCAAAATATTGTCGAGGCGATGGTCTTTTCCATCGTCGGGATCGTAGCGATCACGATTGCGATCACCGGCTTCTGGCAGGCACCGATGAAGCTCTACGAGCGCGCGATACTGATATCTCTCGGCCTGCTCACGCTTCCGTCAATATTTGTCGGTGACGTTGGGCTTCCCAGCCATCTGATCACGTCCGGGCTCATCGTCGTGATCTTGCTTTCGAAAAAGTTTATGAGTACAAGATTAGACTAATAACAACAATCCAATCAGGAAGGAAACACATGAAAACACCAAAACAACTCCACGCCATCTGCGCGGGTTTAGCATTCACCGCTCTGTCAATGTCTACGTCCGCCGAGGTCGTATCTGTCGCGACCGGGGCTCAGGGCTCTCTAGCTTTCACGTCCGGGCAGGCCGTCGCCAAGGTTTTGAATGATAACGGCATCACAGCCCGCACACAGCCACTGGTTGGTTATCTCCCACTTATCGACTCCGGTGAGGTCGATTTTGGTTTCTCAAACGGTGTCGAAGCAGGATACGCGTTCACCGGCACCGGAAACTATGACCGCAAGCACCCAAACATGAGGTTAGTCGGAGTGATGTTCCCGCTATCAACCGGGATCATGGCGCCCTGTGACCTAGGCCTCAAGACAATCGCCGACGTCAAAGCGAAGTCGAGGGACCTCAAAATAGCAGCAGAGTACAAATCGTCAACGATTATTCCGTACTACATCGCCGGAGGATTGGCCAGCGGAGGACTTACCTATGAAGACTTCCAGCAGGTCCCGGTCGCGAGCTTTGTCGACGGAATCAAGGCACTCGGCGACGGGCTAGTCGATCTGGCTCTCGTGTCACTGAACAACGGAGCCGGGAAGAAGGCCGCCGTCAAGCTGAAGGACCGCGGTGGACTCTGCTACGTGTCGCTCAACGGTGACACTGACGGAAACGCCGCGTTCAAAAAGTTTCTCCCTGCGGGCGTGCTCAAGCCGTTTAAGCAGAACGAAAAAATCAATGGCCTGGCTGGCTCAGGAGCCACATTGATGCAGATCCCTTGGGTCATGATGACTAACGCAAACGTTAGCGATGACCTGGTTTACAAGACAGTGAAGTCGGTCGCAGAGAATAAGGATGCGTTGGTTAAGTCACTCGGACTCTTCCGTGGCGCCAACAAGGACACGATGGCGCCCGCGAACGACATGCCTTACCACCCAGGTGCTCTCAAATACTACAAGGACGCTGGAATAACCGTCGCCAAGTAGTCAACTCTTCAGGTAACGGGTAGCCTCGAGGGAGGTTGCCCGTGGGGATAATCAATGGAGACAAGCTCTGTCCGACTGACATCGGCTGACGGGCACGAGTTCGCGTGCTAGGCATCGACCGCGACGAACTCCAGGGGCCACGCCGTGATTCTCTAAGGAAATCTTTGGAGTCACCGATCAACTGAGGGAGTTTGCCTCAGTCCTGGTCAACGAGAATCTGTCTGTGACCATTCCTCAGTTGTTCGCCCGTCACCAGCCAGACACCGTTGTGCCTTTATCAGACGCCGACACCGGTCGATCCATTATGAACTCGCTGGGCCTCGACGAGACGCTCTGCGACGTAGAAGCGAGTATCAAGTGCGCAGGTAGGTCTCCCCTGCCAATCTTTGTCATCGGTTTCTGCTGGGGTGGCGGCGTCGCATTCCGCACCGTCCAGCGGTTTTTGACAAGCGGAATAATGCTATTCTATGGCACCAAACTGGCCGATTACCTCGAGGCTGAGTTGCTAGGTCCGGCGTTGTTACACTATGGAAAGACCGACCCTCTCACGCCCCCAGAACTGGTCAAAAAAATAGGTGAGACGTTTCTGTCAGCCGAAATTCATCTCTACGAGGGCGGACACGCGTTCGCAAACCATCACAGACCAACATACGGTGACAAGTCGTCAAACCTGGCTATTCGGAGAACCATCGATTTTATCAACCAGCACTCAGGAAGTTAGGGGACCTCTACCTGAAGGAGCGGCGCATGCTGTTGAGCACCGTAGACGTCCATTTCCCCAAACGCACCTGATGATCGAGAACGCTTAATCGTGATTTTGACTGCAAGCGCGGGCTCGAACTCGACGACCGAAATTACGTCGCTTATCGGAATGCGAAACAGTTCTGCAAACGCTTTAGCGGACAAAATCTCAGAACGAACGACGCGCATGAAATCATCTTGAGTGGCAAACAATACGTCAAAAGTCAGCTCAAACGGGCCCGCATTCTTCGACCGAATCACCGTCGCTAGGTCCGATAACATCATCACGTCACCCCCAATTGCTGCATCGTGCGTGGAAACGGAGTCAGGGGATCATCCACCGCCAGCAAGTGATACACACTGAACTCATAGACCAATCCATGCGAACTATCCGAGGGCGAATAGGGAAAAGCAAGATTTCCAGCCGTTGATTGCCGACCGGGATAACCGATATGTAACAGGGTCGATCGAGCAAATGAGCAAACCGTATCAGCCAACGCCTGAGTCTTTGCGACCACTTCGATGACCAGCCCAATCTCATGCGGCTGTGCCTGTCGCATCGGCTCTAACTCTCCCATCACACCGTCACGGCCATAACAGCGAAACAAGAGTTTCACCTCGGCGGTTTCTATCTCCCCAAAATTCTGAAATACCTGATCCTTGACGGATTCAAAGACTGTATCCAACTGCGCAATCAAATCCGGTGACCGAATCCCTGCCAATGAGATCGTTCGGTAACCAACAGGCTTCGCACCTTCTAATTTGATGGTGTATTGATCGCTTTTCACGAGTTGCGTGCCAGTGACCCGGACTCGGCGATCATCTATCTGCTCAAATTGACATCCTGTCAAATCAAGCACACCACCAGGTCCAGGCAATAACCGAGGATCAGACTTTTCATACAGTGTGTGGGCGGCCACTGAAGTCACCGTGCATCGACGGTCAGGATTCAAGGCCTCGAGAACAAAACCGCTGGGGTCTAGGGTTCCCAACATACAATCTGACCCACTCCCTGGAATCGCCGCAATCGCTGCGCATTCCAAGATCTTTCCCATATGTAGCGCCAAGGCCTCAGAAAAGCCCTGCATCATAGGGACTGCAGCAAACACAGCTGGATCATAACAACGGCCGGCAACAACGATTTGTGCACCTTCTTTGAGGGCTGCGATCACAGGCTCGACGCCCATTTGCGCGACGATATGTGTTGACTCGGAAATGTCCG
>Ga0255759_10000302_pt1 | contig 44560 bp, 37 predicted proteins | sample 101ome_20_FD_179959 | JGI IMG/M metagenome (GOLD analysis project Ga0255759, IMG submission 179959) | Coastal salt marsh microbial communities from the Groves Creek Marsh, Skidaway Island, Georgia - 101404AT metaG (version 2) | ecosystem: Environmental > Aquatic > Marine > Intertidal zone >... | reverse complement strand
CATAAAATTCTAAGCTATCTTTATCGTTACTAGAAAGCACATTAAATAATTTATTTAAGGAATTTTTTGTGCCTTTTTCTAATATCATTCCTTGGTAAAACTTATACTGGCTTACACTATTATTGATAATATTTTCTAGATAATCTCGTTTTTGATAACCGATTAAATGTTGTGCAAATTTTTGTTGTTCGGTATCTAAATTATCACTATCTAAATCATAAAAATCAGTAAACTGATTACTTTTATACTCAAAATTAGGTAAAAGGCCTTGTCTAGGTTTATCGCCTATACTTACCCAGTCAGACTCATTAAATAAATTTGATCCCTCTACATTATCTTTTGCAATATAATAGTACTGTTTATATTTTACTAAATCACCCACTATATAATTTTGGTACTCTTCCCAATTTTTTGCTGTTGAATCATTGTATATAAAACCAGGTATGTTTATATTTCCTGACCAATTATCAGTTCTATAACCTAGAATTTGTAATCTTTCTTGCCTATATCCAGGCACTGTATCATAAATTATATCATTAAAAACAGTGCTGTTATCTAATAACACAACATGTTCAGTTTGTGTCATTGGTAGTTCAATATAATATATTCCTGCACCATTTTCATCAGACAAGTACATCGAAAAATCATTGTTGTATCTTTGAACAAAGACGTTATCAAAATCTTGTATGTTGCCAGTAGCGTTTAACAATGTGTAATCATTAGGTCCGTCAAGTACATTAGATACTACACTTTTTTCACTTACAAATTGTAATAAGTTTGAACTTGGGCTAAGAGCAATAGCTGATCCTTCGTCTAACTCGTATAAAGTCCAAAATACAAATTCTTGAATTGAATGATTCCAATCTAAAATTTTACCAACACTATCGTCAAAGTAATCAAAAACAAAACCCTTATTTTTCAAATAAGATGCATGGGAAGCAATAAAGTCTACTACTTCTTGAATTGTATAGTAAAGAGTGCCATATGGCACTTCTACTACATTATTTGTGTTAAACACTGTTGGTATTTGTACGTTTCTTCCACCGATTACAGGCAAATTAGGCAATTTAACAAAATTAGTATTTAGAAAATCTTCTTCTTTATGATCAACCGTACATCTATAATAAGAAGAATTATATCTTACAATCACACCTTTGGTGTAGAAATTGTTACTATTCCATTCTAGGAAACTTTCGCTTATGCCTCCTACATTTATATCTATAGTTTTACTTTTTTGTAAAATAGGATGAGTATTAAAATATCCTTTTTGGTTACTATATCCCTTAATTAAAAAACCTTCTTGCCTGCGTTCGATAATTATGCCGCTGTAATTAAGTAACTCAATAGGAGAACTCTCATTAACAAATATTTGATAGTTTTCATCAGGTACAAAAACATTTCCTTTGTTAAGAGGTGTCCGGCTATCTAAAATTAATTTTAATTTGGTCTTATCTGTAAACCCAGCTAGTTTAAAACCTAACTGATTTTTTATAGATTTAACCTTATTCTTGTAATCATTATACGATTGATCTACATTTGATTTTACAAATTCACCAATTAAGTTTACCAAACCACTTGTATACTGTGTTTGGTTTTCATCAACTGATGTTGGGAATATAATGTCTTGCAATTCAATACGTTTATTAGAAGGCTTGTAAATAATATTACCTGCTTTATTTCTAACTTGGTTAACCCTATCAAATCCTGTCCCAAATGCTTTACTTGGCTTATTTAAAACTAGCGCCTTTAATAAAGCAAAAACGAAGTTGCTCGATCGTCTCCATGCTGCTTCAACTGGCCCGCCGTCACCAAAAATCCACGGCTGTTCTATGAACTCTGAATTGTATTTTGACACTAGGCCTATTTCTAATGGTGATACTAACCCCCCGTGCTCGTCGACTGGCAAAATTTTAGTTAAGCCTTTTCTAATAAACTCTTTTTTAAATATTACTCTTTGGTTAGGCTGACGTAATACACCATTTTCAATATCTTCCCACATTAAAAAATTATCTTTTGTGTAGGGAGCTTCGCCGTAGGTATCTCGCCACCAAATTGGTTCTATTGTTTCGCCAAGTATTTCCCATGGATGAGTATGTGGTCTATCTGTATTATAATAATACTTGTAAATTTCCCTCCAAAAGCCCGGCAATGATACATTTTGGTCGTTGAAACTAGAGCTATAATTATAAGTAAATCTATTATCTCTTATAAAATCTTGCTTTGTGTAATCATACGAAGTATTGGCTGCCCAATGTACAAAATCTGCTAATAACGATTTATTAACTTCGTTAAACGCAAGACTATTTTTATTATAGTAACTAGGACGCACACTATCCATATTAAATAATGAAGGATCGTATTTTACTTTTAAATTGTTAAAAATTCTTTTTTCTAATTCTAAAATTAGATTATCTCTATAATCGCCAAACGCTAAAATAATACTTCCATCATGCCCTTGAATTACTGTTTGAGTTTCTAAAAAAGTAGTATCCTCGTACATCATTGGCTCAAATGCTGGATATAATCCTAATTTAGTCGGTGTTGGCGGTATGTAATTTCCAAATGTATTTTCGTATTCATATATGGTTATTATATCTAATGGTTGTTTAGTAGTTGTTACTACTGCATACCCTTCTGTATTGAAAGTGTAGTCTTTGCCATGAATTAATTGTTCGTTATTTTTATAAATTAAAACTGCTTTATAACTAGGATCAGTTAAACTAAAACTTGAGCTAAGTGGGAAATAAATTTCATCAGAATCTTCAACATCATGATCAGTTTTAACATAAGCACTCTGAGGAACCATATCACTAAAATAAAATGAATCTGTTTCTTTTTTGCTTTTGTTTATTTCTTGTAAAATCTTAGTCACATGTATGTCTACAGGTCCAGAAAAACCTAAATTTTCAGCAATAGATAAAAATTGTTTTTTGAACATGTAGTATTCATTTTTTGCATATTCAATACTTTTAACTACACTATATTCTTTTTCTGTAAAATGGAATAGTGAAAGGTTAGTAGGTGCACTATGTTGCAAGAAGCGTCTGCCATTTTGGCTTAACCCGCCTAAGTCCCGCAAGTTACTTGTGCCCGGAAATGCGCCAATAAAATCTGCTGTATTTTCAGTAATTGTTTGCACATGATCGTTTATTTCACCTAATGTGCAATCTATAAGATTTTCATTTTGTGGGTTACGTTCTAAGGCATAAGGAAATTCAAAATATCCCTTACTGTTTTTTTCTGCACTAGATTTTGTCTTGGTTAAAATGATGTCATTTTCTTTCAAGGCAGATGTAAAATTAATTTGTATATGGTTAGTGGAATGTTGCGATAATGTAAAATCTTTATCTTTAATTAATAACTGATTATTTTTGTAAACAATAATTTCCATTTCGTCTACAAAATCCCAGCTATTATTGTATTCATCTATTAAAATATTAATAAAAGTACTGTCAAATACTTTTTGTTGTATAACAAATTGTTCACTCGAATCTACTTTTTTCCAATTAGTCTCATGTACATAAGTATCCAATGAATTGTATCTATGTAAATATCCATCAGATATGGATAATGTAATAACATCTTCATTATCAGAATAGGAAAAAGTGTCATTACTAATGTCGGAGGTAAACACAATATCTCCAACATTATTAATATTTCGATAAGTTAGCGGAAATCCTAATTCAACATCGTTTGTGCCGGTGCCTCTTTTATAACTAAAAATTTTCGTACCAGTAAATGTATTAGACGGATAGATAGTTACATCAGAAAAACTATATTCATTTTCGTCAAACATATCAAATAATGGACTTTGGTTTACTTTGTCCTTACTTTGTCCTAGTGCCCAGCTATTATTTTTGAAATGAAATACTGTGCCTCCGTGTTTACTGCCTTGCTTTACTAAAACTGTTTCATTATTTTTTGAAACACTGTCGTCTTCTTCTTGTAAAGTAATTTGTCTACGGCCGCTTACATTTGCATCATCAGCTATAGTGCCATCGTATGTTATAAACTTAACTTTGAAAATTCTATTTTTTACTAAACTATCTTTGTCATTTGTAAAAAGTATTCTTTGTCCGTCTGCAACATCTACTCCGTCTATATTATAACCTATGCTACCTTCAATAGTAGAAAAAACATCAGTTGTAATATCGTCAAGTAAATCAACAGCTTGTTTTTCTTGAGAGCCAAAGTTATATAACTTTAAACCGCTTTCAAATTCAATAATAGGTCTATTAGCTTTAGCTGTTTCATCTATTACTATAGGAAGATTATTGTATTGTGCACTTTGCTCAATTACACTTTTATGGAACCATTTGTTATACTTTGACCACAAGTTTCCGTCTTTTGCACTTCTGTTAATTACTATATAATCTTTTTGTCCTGCATAACCTAATGCTGTACTAAACGGCAAATTATCAAAATTTTGAATATCAAAATTATCTACAATTTCTTCTGTAAAACTAGTAGATACATTGAGCAAAGCTTCTTCTATAAGTTGAATTTTATCGCCTACACCCTCTACGTAAAAATTTCTATTTTTATAAAATGCAGGCTCAACTTCAGCAGCAAAATTTATTTTCATTCCATTACTAAATGTAACGCCATTTCCAGATTTATAAGTCTTTTTTCCTATAATCTCTTTTTCTACATCTATAAAAGCACTGTCTTGTATATCTTTTACAATTATTTTACCATGAACATTTATATCTGTAGCTGATACATACCATAAACTGTCAGGAGCAGACGTACTAAGTTCTAAAGTAACGTTGCCGGTTTCTAGCCCTTGTATATCAACTCCGTCATACAAAAGAATGGTAGAACTATCTAGATCAAATTCACTAGAATCAGTAAGTTTTGTTCTAAAAGTAATAGGAAAATTAGGCACATCGACATCAAATTTATACTTTACACCTCTGTATAAAGTTAAAGTAGGATTAGGTGTACTACCATCCGGAGTGAAAATATAACTGTACGAATCTAAGTTATCGGATAGACGAACCGTATATGTGCTTTCTACTTCTTTACTATTGCCAAAAATTGAAATAGCTTGTGGACCTGTTGGTAACCAATAATATTCCCTAAAATTTGTAAATTTATCCCAATCTATATGAGGATTCCATGCGTAGAACTCTTGCTCGTTAACTATGCTATCATTTTTTACTGCTTTATTAGAATTTGCTAACACATTCATATAATCGTTGTAATCACGATATAATGTAACGTTGTCTAAGTCATCTTTTATTACACTAGCTGGTTCTAATTGATAATTTTGTCGTTGCGTATTAACATCAGAAATATAAACATCTGCTGCATTATAAGCCTTAGCAGTTTTTCTCCCAACAAACCCATTAATTTTATCAATTACCCCAGGTTGTATCATTTGGTCTAAAGTAGCCGAGAGGAATTTATTATTACTAGGAGTTCTAAAAATCTTAGGTAAATGATTTGCGCTTTTACGGCTATTATTTAAATTTTTATTAGGTAAAATAGGTTCATTTTGTGAATTGTCGTACGCCATTAGTAACTATTTCCTCCGCTACTAGTACTTGTGTTATTAATTGTTAGTGTAGAACTTTGAACACCTGAATTTACAGTAGTTGTAGACGTAGAAATTACGCCATTAGCATTTAGTTTAGATGCTGTAATTTCATCAATTACTTCAATATCTGCAATTCTTGCTCCGCTTATAAAAATCTCATCTGATTCAGCTTTTACTTCAAATAAACTACCAAAGACATCGGTAGTATTTGACGGAACGACTACAAATGTAACTAAATTAGGAGTAAGTTCTTGCATTACATAAGCAGATAGTTCTGAAAAATAGAAAGTATCGCCAAAGTTCCAGTTATCAATCGCAAAAAATCTATCAATTGCAGAAAGAGTTTCAGACTTTAAATCATTTTCATTAATAACAGCTTCAGGATTTTTAACAATTTTAAAAGTTGCTTGCAAATTTGTATCAGCTTTATTTCCAAATAAAATTTTATATTTTACCGGATGATAAACAATTTCATCACTTATAGATTTTATTTTGTTAAGTTCGTCACTATAATTTAAAAATAGCTGATCACTACTAGGCGGCTTAGGTAATAAAACTTGATCAGCTAGATATAATCTAAATTGCGTATCATAACTTTTAGTAAGCATGTAAATATCTATTATGTTAGTCAAACTAGGATCTAATCTCTTGTCTGCATCTGCTGCGTGTACATATAAAAACTTTAAATTATCCCTGCCTTTATTTGCAACATAGTCATTAGATGTCAAAAGAGTGTTAGACTCTTTATTAAGAACTTGGAATAAATCTTCTTTTACAAAATAAAATATTTGGCCGTCATCGTACACTGTAGTAGTTTGTAAACTTAATTTTTCGTTAAATACAATTATATTGCTTTGAGAATTATCAAAATACAAATATTGTTCGCTACCGTCGATATTCACTTGTTTTTTTCTAAAAATAAGTTTACTATTTTCATTAACACTGTCATTTACGATCAAATCAAATAGTTCAGGATTATCAACTACTGCATCTTCGTCGCTATCAAAAAAAGTAATTTCTATTTTACTAGCATCTACATAACCGTCAGAATCTCTAACTTTTGCTATAATTTCCCAATCATAATCTTGAGTAAATTGTTCTAAACTGTCTGGTTTGGTGTTAAAACTTAAAACAGAAATTTTGTCTTTTACAATTTTGCCTGATGTTGAATCAAAAACTTTATCAGACGAATCATAAAAAAATCTTATTTCATTCGGACTTTCAAAAACAAACTTACTAGACCTGTAGGTAATTTCGTATCTAGAGCCAGTATATTCAAAAAGTACTAACCAGCTGTTATCAGCTTGTTGACTAGTTTCATTTCCAGACTTTGATATGGAAAAAGGAGATACTAAATCTATATTATCTAGTGTTACAATTTTCCATTGCATTAAATTAACATCGTATCGCAAGGCAAATGTATTTTTATCAAAGCACTGGTCTATTATTTCTGTTTGAACATCTTCTTGTATTATTGAACTTAATTTTGTAATAACCCTGTCTACAACTGCTCCTGTAGGAATGAAATCAGTTAATTTTACTGTACTATCATTATTAACAGTGACAATCTTTGTCCAAATAGATGTTTTTGCGCCTATGTGATTTGCTGTACCCTGCATTAATGAATTATCATTCATAAAATGATATCCATCAGGTGCTGTAAACTTTACTAAAGAATTTGGTGTTAATACCCTAGTTGAACTTGTTGAAAATGCACCTATCAAAAGCGTTGCATTGCTGCTATCTACAAATGTTCCTACATTTTGATTTGTTTTAGATGTAGAACTATTCCAAGTTATATTATTTCCAGATAAATTGTTACTAGGAAATTCGTTGTAATAAAAATTCCGTAAATTATAATCTTTTAATATAGGTAAAATCACATTACTAATAGCACCTTCAATATCTGTTTTGGTAGTAAAACTAAAATTGCTTTTTTTGCTATAGTTTTGCTTGTAAATTACACCATCGGTTCCTAATAGATTTGTTTTAGAATATTTTCCAGAACTGTCGATTAGATCTAAATATCTGCTTATTCCGCTACTTACTCTATTAACACTTTTAGTCTTTATCACTTCTGGGTTTCGTACTAGCGGAGCAATCTGATAGTCTTCAGCTGTAATCATTCTATTTTGTGTATAGTAATTACTTGGTGCGTTAGATTTTATATCTTCATTAGATTCTGCCTCAGATGCATTATCAACATTATATCTTAATTTAAATGTTAATGTTAATGTTTCCGCTTTATTTGTGTGACTTATGTACGGAAAACTAATAACTACTGTACCTAAATTATTAGGCGTTACTAGTGTAGTAGAAGGATCACTTATCCTATAATAAACTTTGAAATTGCCTTTTGGAATATTTCCAAACACCCCGTCACCGAATACTAAACTAATTCTGTCTTCGATTCTCGGCAAAATACTGTAAATATTTTTTACACCTTTTTCTATACTATTATAGATTACATTATTTCCTTCAACTGAGCTTACTTTTGTCCAAAGTTCTTGCTCAATGTCGTTCTCGTCTAACTTATATAACCATACATCTGTTTCATTAATATTTGTTTCGTCGATTGCTACAACTTGATTAGATGTAGGATTTTCTAGGTTAAACTTACCGTCAACTAATTCTCCTTGCCTAAAATGTACAAAAAAGCCTGTATTATTACTTGCTTTCCCTTTACCGTCATCTCTATATATTATAGAAAACTTGTTAGTAGGATACGGATCTTCTTCGATTACACTGTTTTCTTTTATTCCAGTACTTACCGCTTCAAACTTTTTGTTCACGCCGTTTACATTTCTAGTAAATGTAAAAATAGGTAAGTCATTATTGTTTGAGTTAAATCTGTATTGTTCTGTATAGATTTTGCTTATTGTACTTTTAGCTATTGGATTGCCAATGCCTGCATTTACCGGAAGTGCTGCATTTAAAATTTTTGTAAATTGTTCATTTGCATTATCATTTGTTAAATCGTTCCATGTAACTTGTATACCTGCTAAATTAAATCCGTTTGAGTCTACAATATTTTCAGTAGTTGCAACATTAATTAATTTCAAAAGACCATTTGCTGCTTTGTTTCTACTTGCATTATAGCTTAATAGTCTAGCTAGTCTTAAAACACTTTCTCTTCTTTCTGCAGTTTCAAGAAAGTTTTCTCTAGCATTAAGGTCTGTTCTAAATGAAAACGCCTGTCCCAAATATGCAATTAAATCAACAAGAGCAATATACTCGCTAGATTCAATATAATCATTAAAATCTTCTGGATAATTTTTTCTAAGATAAGTTATCATTGTCCGTCTTAGATTATCAAAATCATAAGACAAAAAATCAGCATTTCTAAAACTTTGATAGATACGTTTCCAGTCCTCAGCGACTAGCAATCTATTTTGTCTGTCAGTTGTTGACATTACTAGGTCCTCTTAATATAGTATTTATCTTGCAAAAAACCAGGGTTTTTAAACTAGATTTGCAGTACTAGGTATAGACTCTCTTACAATGTTTTGTGTGGTAGGTGCAATAAATCCTGCTCTATTATCAAATCTAAGTTGTAGAAATTCTGTCAAATTATAAGGCTTATATGTTAAATTTGCTTCTATTTGTATACCGTGCTCGTACTGATCGACTATAATTTTGTCGACTGACACTCTAGGATCAAAGTTTATGATTTCAGTAACGTTTTTTGTAATTGCTTCTTTTAAAACATCAGTTAGCGGATCAAATAGCACGTCCCATATAATAGTACCAAAGGTAGGATCTGATAATTTTTCACCTTGTCTTATATGAAAATGATTTATAATATCTTGTTTTATACACTCTAAATCATATATTGTAGCAGTTTTTCTATTAGGATCAGTTGTACTAAACCCTACATACGTTTTTCCAGGTAATCCGTAATCAAAGCTACTAGTTGAAGGTACTACAACTTCTTTATATAATTTTTTTTCTAATCTAGGCATTAGTATCCTCCTCGTTCTTCATGAACTTTTTTGGCTGCTATACCAGTATCGCTAATAGAACTTTTTGCGTACACTGGTTCGGAATCTTTAGGTGCAGGACCACCGAACAGAATTTTTTCAGGCTTATATTGTTCAGGATCTAAATTTTCTTGATGTCGCCAAGGATGTTTTCTTGGCACACGACCAAGAACAGATTTCATTGTTGAATAGTCACCATAAGAAGTTTTTTCGTCATCGATCAACGAAATGCTTTCTGGCAAATCTTTAACCATCGGAAGCTCGGAATATTGCATTTGTTGAGTCGACGGTATGTCTCCTATCGGTAATAAATTATCAGTATCTGCTTCTAAGCCGCCGCCAATGGCCATGTTTCCAGTTATTGCAAAATTTTGGCCTGCTACATTCATTTGTGTTTGTGAATTAGGATTAAAATTAAAAGCACCCGCAGCTTGATCAAATTGTAATTTAAAGTCAGTAGGGCCAGTTACATCGCCTTGTTTGTTTTCGATATCAATCCCTTTAGTTGATTGAATATCAAATTTTCCATCTTTAATTCTCAAAGCAAAAGTAGGTTCTGCCCCCGGATCAGGTCTTTGCTCTATATTAATTTCGTTTTTAGCGCTAATATTAAACTCGTTAACTTCTACATTGAATTGATGAGCATGAAAATTAATTGATGCTTTTTCGTCCATTTCTGTACCCATGCTTATTCCTCCTCTAGAATAAACATCAATTTTACCATTTGCAGTAAATTCCATCCAACTGTCGCCATTAGAATGAATAATAGTAATAAAGTCTTCACTATTATGTAAAATAATTTTGTGTCCTGTACGAGTTTCTATCCTAAATTGTTCACTATGAGGTACTGTACGTTCACCGCCAGGTGCTGGTACATATTCTCGTTTGCCATCTTTAGCAAGTGTAGTTCGATATAAGCCCGGATTTCCGTCATCAAATACAATATTAGTACCTCCGAGGCGACTAAAAGGTAATTCATTAATTACTTGTCCTACCTCTTCTGGAGTTCTATTTAATTTAGGTCCATCATATTTGTATGGTCCTGGCGAACTCCAACCTTGTACCATAGGTATAGCATCTCTCCTAGGACCACTTGTTTGAGGTCCACGATCAGGATCAGCCCATAAACCATTGACTTTTTCTAATTTTACTCTATCAGCATATGTTCCGCTTCCTTTAAAAGGAGACATGTTGTTTAACTGACGTTCATTAGTGTCAGGATCGTATACTGCCGGTGGTCTAATTTTTTTATTGTACTCTGCTTCTAGGTTATTAAACATATTAGCATTCATCATCTCATCTTGAAAGTATCCTACGATAAATGCTTTACCGTCGCCTCCTTCAGTGACTAGCACAATACAAAATCCTCCAAAGTCAGGAGGTATGCCCCATAAACCGTAACTTTGTTGATTATAATCATATTGATCGTTTTTTGTAAGACCACTAGATGGTAATTGGCCACCAATAGGTAGTAAAGGTATAGCATTGATTGCTTCTACGTTGCTACCACCAGTAGTACCTGATTTACCTGAACTCAGCAGTTGAACACGCATTTCGCCCATTCGCTTACCGTCAATTGGATTTAAAATTCTACCAATGTATATACCGGGATCAGTACTACCACTAGTCGGCGCTCTAGCAGATGTAGTGTCTTTTTCTTGTGCCATTATGGCCCTCCGTGAATATTAGTGCCAGGTTGATCAGCTATTGTGGTAGAATTAGAAATATCACCTTCTTCTAGCAAAGGTGAACTTGTTCCGTCACCTTGTTGCCTATGTCGTAAACATAATAAATTCTGTCTAAAACCTTCACCTTTAGTAAAACTAGAATCTATAGTTAACACTTGATACATTCCCGTAAATTTGTACTGAGACGTGGTCATCCAAGGCACTCCTAGATCATAAGGCGTTTCAAAATTTATACGTATATCTGCTTCACTTCGTATATATTCTATTTGACCAAGTGATGTTTCATTTACTGATCCGCTGTCAATAAAATTTCCAGCTCCGGTACTTGTTAAAAAGTATGGATCGCCGTGTACAACTACATTCAGTTTCAACAAGTCAACTTTTGAATTCATCAATGTTTCATGCCAATATCTATTTAGAGCAGATTCTGGATGTTGAAAAAGCTGTCCGCCTGAACTTCTTGTTGGGCTATCTGATCGTTTTTGAGAACTGGTTAATGAGTCTTCGTCGCCGCCTGCGCTTCCTTGCTTATATTTTAACAAAGTCATCGGATCCATATCAGTTTGACCCGCTGCAAAACCAGACAATCTAGATTGTTCATTTTGACCTAAATCATGCCCGACGGGTACATAAAATGTTGCATTAAAATCTAAATCTAGTTTTAAGATATCTGTATTTTTTCCTGTATAGATATAATCATATACCCTAGCTGGTGAGCCGCCGCCTTTGCCTTTTGAACCTGGAGATGCAATTCTATTAGCTGCGGCTTTATACGGAATGACCCGATAAATGTAAATTTTTCCTTTTCTGCCTGTCTCGTCTTCCTTAGGTCCGTTAGTAGTTAAAACAAATGCAGTTATTCTAAACCATTCTATCTTGTTATTTCCGTCAGGCGGTTTCCATGCTCCTTCTTCTCTTCCATACTTACTTGCTAAAATAACTTGTTCAATAACATTAACAATTTTTTGACTATGGCTAATTTGCGTGCCAGCAACATCTAAAGGTACCCTAGAATTTTTTGTATCATGAACCATTGGATCATCAGTAGATTGTGAGTTATCAAAATTTGTGTTTATAACTATTGCAGGGTCTTCGGGATTTTTCTTTAATTCAGCTAACCCTATGTTGTTAACATTTCCGTCATAAAAAGCTCTTATAGTAGGCCCTAGACTGTGTGCCGATTTTGAAACCCCTAATTGGAGTGTTTTAACATCACCTCCAAAATTTTGAAGATTGTATTGTCCTTCGTCGCCGGTGCTCTCTCCGCCTTTGGTGGATTCCCATTGCTGAATGATGTCAATAGGGTTATCAGTAAGTCCTGCACTAGCAGTCCCTAATATTGCTGCTTCTTCAGCTGACGTTTCTGTTTTAGGAAACACAATAAAATATTGATCTGCTTCTTTTTGTACACCTTTTTCAACCTGTTTTAGCTCTTGTTCATTTAATATAGCTTGTAAACTATTATTTCCAGTTGATAATATTTCTTGTACTGTCCTGCCTGCAATAGTTCCAGACGCCTTTACAGTAGCTACTTCGTCGTTAAACGCTTGATCATTCCAAGCAACTGCTAAACATTGGTAAACTGTGCCAGCTTCTGTTACTGTAAATTTTGCCTGTACTAATTTTATAATGAAATTGTAAGGTCCGACTTGTTCATAGCTACCATCATCTTTCCAACCGTCAAATTTAACTGCTAGCATCATTCCGGCTTCAACATAGTTTTTAAAACCTTGTCTTTGAGCTGCGGTATCTAAGTCTTTCAAAAAATTACCTAAACTATACGGCTCTACAATGTCAAATGCAAATGTTAAAGCACTTGTTCCTCTTTGTCCTTTTGTTGCTGATATAATACTTTTTATTTTCACATTATCAAAATGATAATCAGAACCACCCATGTCTTCAGCTACAGTTATACCGGCTCTAAACATTTTTCCTTTAAAAATAGATTCAGGATTATTTGTTTGCTCAACACTTAAAACATTTAATGACCACATCCAACTATAAGTTGCAAACTTATGCAATGGGTTAATCGAAGGACCTCCTCCTCCGCCTCCTCCGCCACCGCCGCCACCGCTAGAAGATGCACCAGTGCTAGTTCTTATATTTCCTGATTCACGAAGATAGAAAAATTCATCAGGACTAGACGCAGTCCATGATCTCCACGAATCGCCCGAAGTTGAACGTGATACATTGTCTAAACTTGTTGCGCCATCTGTAATATTTGCATTTGTTCTAATTTTAGACATTTATGCTCCGATAGTATCTTTTATAAATTGACTCTGTGGCAAATATATTTGGACTCCTGCTTCTATATCATATATAGGATCTCTTATTACATTTAAATTTCTTTGTGCAAAAACCCACCATAAATCCGGAGTACCATATAAATCATAAGCTAACAAATCTGGTCTATGTGTATACTGAACTTCTATTGTGTATAAAACATCGTTTGCCCTTGCAGGCACCGGTCGTATTGTTAAGTAACTTAGATATTCGTTATTTTTAACTTCCGTTTTAAAATAAGGACTAGTAGTTGTATACTTTACCTTATCATATAGAGTGGTCATAGAAAACCTCCTCCGCCGCTAGCTGCAAAGCTTTGTAAGCTAAATGATTGTGTTTTGCTTCTGCTGTATGCAACTTTACAATTAGCTTGTATTTCGCATTTAGTTGGTGCATAAGTTCCAACCGTAGATTGTATATAATCAACGTCTTGAGGTAAATTTATACTCCACGATGTAATTACTACTGGCACATTTTGAAACATAAACTGTCCGTACCCATTTAAAAACACAACAGGCGGCGGTGATCCTTGGAAAGCACTATTAGCATAAGCACTTTTAGTTACAGTTTTTAAATAATGCTGTGCAGCAATTATATATGTCGCTTCTTCGGCATTCTGACAGGTAAATGTTCCTGCAATGTTAATATCTTGGACCATGCTGTTCTGATACACAACATACGGATAAAGAGCATGTGTTGGTGTCATTTCTGAATACACAGCACCTGTACCAAAGTTTATAGTTGGCGTATAAGGCCACATACAACCTCCAGTCTTAGATAATGAACCGTGCAAAGGTCCAAAACTTACGCCAGAAGGAATACTTAATTTCACTCGCCAGTCCGGAGCACCTGATGCCTTCCATGAAGCAATGTTGTAAGGCAACGGTGTTGGGTTAGCACCAGGAGGTATATTTCTTCGACGAATGTTACTTACGAATGTTTTTGAATCATAATTTTCTGTATCTGATAATTCATCTATATTATTTGTATTATCGCCATACGACACAGAACTTCCTGTATATGTATTAGGCGATTCAGTAGGATTTCTACCTACTCTACTTTGTGCTTCTGCTGATGGATTTTCTACAAACTCAACTGCCATTTGTTTTCCTTACTTGTAGTAGTATTTAGTTGACAAAAACATACGTATATTTTATAATAAATACATTATTAGGAATAAACTTTTTAAATGAGAAAACACAATTATTTAAACAACAAGGATATTTTATCCGAAATACACAAATCAAAAAGTAGTTTTTGCAGTTACACTGAAGATGATTTTCATCAATATGATTTGATCATCCCTTTACAAGGTCCGCACGGTACCCTAGACGAAGGACTGCAAAAAATAAACATTAGAACTATAGCCGAAGCAAAAAGAAATAAAGCAAAAAGAATTCAAAATCAAAACTTTGACGCTGCTAAGGCCCAAGGACAAAAAGTTAAGTTAGCTGATTTCGAAGTCAACTGGAAAAAAATAGATAAAAAAGACTTAGTTTTTAGAATAATGACTTATAATCATATACCTGACGAACCAGGTCGTAAAAAAACGCCAAAAACAGTTGCTGACACAAAAACAAAATTAAATTTTCCGCCATATCAACATTACAAGTTTAACGAAAACGATGATTTAGTGTGTGTAGGCAAAAGTCATTGGGAAGGCGGTATGGAAAACGGGTATTTTAACAAACAAAGCGGAAAAGTTACCAATAAGCTTGCTCACATGTGGATGAAACTATGTGAAAGATATGCAACTAGAGGAAATGTAAGAGGCTATACATATAATGACGAAATGCGTGGACAAGCGATCTTACAATTAACTCAAATAGGGTTACAATTTGACGAATCAAAAAGTCAAAATCCTTTTGCTTACTATACTGCTGCTGTAACAAACTCTTTTGTTCGTGTCATAAACTTAGAAAAACGTAATCAAAATATAAGAGATGATATTTTAGAAATGAACGACATGACTCCGAGCTATACTAGGCAAAGCCAACGTGAATGGGATGCAAATAATTCATCACAAAAAAGTTGACCTTTTTTTAAAGTTATTTTATACTAAACTATAATTTATATGAGGTAATTTTGTTTAAAAAAGCAGCTATCTTTACTGATATACATCTCGGTTTAAAAAGCAATAGTAAAATACATAATCAAGATTGTGAAGAATTTGTTGATTGGTTTATTGATACAGCAAAAGATAACAATTGCGAAACTGCTATCTTTTGTGGCGACTGGCATCATAATCGAAGTAGTGTAAACTTGTCTACACTAGACACAACGGTAAGATGTTTAGAAAAATTAGGCAATTCGTTTGACAATGTAATAATGTTTGTAGGTAATCACGACTTATATTATAAAGATCGTAGAGATGTTACTTCTACAACCTTTGCAAAACACATTCCAGGCATTACAGTAATAGATGAATTTACCGAAATAGAAGATGTAGCATTTGTTCCGTGGTTAGTTGGACCTGAATGGAAGAAAATTGAAAAGTCAAAATCAAAATATATGTTTGGTCATTTTGAACTGCCTACATTTTTAATGAATGCTCATGTTCAAATGCCAGAACACGGTGATTTACGAGCTTCTCATTTTATAAATCAAAAATATGTTTTCAGTGGACACTTTCATAAAAGACAAGTTAAAGGTAATATACATTATATCGGCAATGCTTTCCCTCATAATTACTCAGATGCTTGGGACGATGAACGAGGAATGGTTGTTTTAGATAGAGAAAACAACGGCGAACCGATTTATATTGATTGGCCGAACTGTCCGAAATACAGAACTGTTACTCTTTCTCAGTTACTTGATCCCGAAAACAACATAATTCAAGACAAAATGTATCTTAGAGTATCTATTGATATTCCAATTTCTTACGAAGAAGCAAGTTTTATTAAGGACACTTATATAAAACAGCACAATTGTAGAGAAATTACTCTCATACCACAAAAACAATTAGACGAAATATCTACCGAACTTGATATTAGTAAGTTTGAAAGTGTTGATGAAATTGTTACTAAAGAAATTACTGCAATCGATTCTGAAGCATTTAATCAAAAAATGCTTTTAGACATTTACAAGGATTTATAATGTTAATATCAGGAAATAAAGAGTTTGGCGTAGCTAAATCTCTGCACACATTGTACCCCGATGCTGTTTTTTGTAGCAGAACTACCGGTTACGACTTGTGCTCGTATGACGGACAATATAGATTTGCCATAGAATCCCTCAATCATAGCGTGATAATTATATGTTCAGCTTTGTGGAAATTTCATCAAACAAACTTATTAGACGAAGTTTATAAATCTTGCGTAAAAAATGATCATAATCCTCATATTATTACCATAGGCAGTACTACCGATAGAACTAAAAGTGGTAAAGTTTGGAGATACAATGCAGAAAAGAAAGCATTAAGAGACTATTCTAACTCTATTTCCCTCGGCGGAGTATGGGATAAAAAACCAAAATTAACATATATAAGCTTTGGCACGTTATCTAACAATCAAAATAAACATCCTGATCGAAAATGTCTTGACATTGATAACGCTGTAAGCTATATTAAGTGGATAATCGATCAACCTAAAGACATTTGTATTAATGAAATTAGTATTGATCCGAAACAATTTTAGTATATGTCAATTATTTTAAAAGATTTAACTGTTAAAAACTTTATGAGCGTCGGAAATCAAACCCAAGCAGTGCGGTTTGATCAAGAACAGCTCACTCTAGTGCTTGGTGAAAACTTAGACCAAGGAGGTGATGATTCTGGATCACGAAACGGGACGGGCAAAACTACAATAATTAATGCATTGTCTTACGCTCTCTACGGCCAAGCACTAACTAATATCAAAAGAAACAACCTTATTAACAAAACTAACTCAAAACACATGTTAGTAACGTTGAATTTTGAAAAAAATAATGTTCAATACCGTATCGAGCGTGGTAGATCGCCAACATTTACTAAATTTTATGTTAACAACGAAGAACAAGAGCTTACAGACGAGTCACAAGGCGACTCTCGCAAGACTCAAGAGTCGATTAATGAGCTTTTAGGTATGAGTCACGATATGTTTAAGCATATTGTGGCGCTTAATACCTATTCCGAGCCATTTTTAGCAATGCGTACTAACGATCAGCGTGCAATTATTGAACAATTGCTCGGTATTACCATACTTTCTGAAAAAGCTGAAGTTCTAAAAGAAAAAATTAGAGAAACAAAAACTAATATTGACTCAGAAACTAACAAAATCCATGCAATTCAGTCAGCAAATGAGAAAATTGAAGAAACAATTGCTAGTTTAGGTGGTACTCAACGTGCTTGGCAAGCAAAAAGAAAGCAAGATATTGAAAAATTACAAGCTGCTATCGATGAATTAGGCAAACTAGACATTAATACTGAAATTGAGAGTCATGAAAAGCTACAAAATTGGCAAACAACCAATACTGAACTTGAAAATTTACAAAAAGAACGTGTAGCTTTAGAGTCTGCTCACCAAAGAGCACAAAAAACCGTAGACAAAATAGAAAAAGATATTCAAGATCTCGAAGACGCAGTATGTTATGCTTGCGATCAACCACTACATGACGACAAAAAACAAGAAATTCTTGCAAAAAAGACCGAAGAGCTAAACGAATCTGCAAAATATTTGCAAGAAATTATCGAAACGCTTGATAAAACACAAAAAAATATCGCTGATATTGGTGAATTAGCAAGTAAGCCTAAAGTTTTTTATGAATCTATGAAGGAAGCATACGAACATAGACAAAACATTGATAGTCTTTTGCAAAGTCTTGAAGCAAAACAGGCCGAAACTGACCCTTATAAGGCTCAGATTGATGAATTAACTAATACGGCACTTCAAGAAATTAATTGGAATACTGTAAACGAACTTACAAACTATCAAGAACACCAAGAATTTCTATTAAAACTACTTACAAACAAAGATAGTTTCATAAGAAAGAAGATTATTGATCAAAATTTAGCATATTTAAACAATAGACTAACATCTTATCTTAATAAACTTGGACTTCCGCATCAAGTTGCTTTTCAAAATGATCTAAATGTAGAAATTACGCAACTAGGACAGGATTTAGACTTTGATAATTTGAGTCGAGGCGAACGTAATAGACTTATACTTGGATTAAGTTTTGCATTTAGAGACGTATGGGAAAATCTATATCAAAATATCAACTTATTGTTTATCGATGAGCTGATAGACAGCGGTATGGACTCAGCTGGTGTTGAAAATGCACTAGGTGTAATCAAACACATGGGTAGAGAAGGAAGAAAAAATGTTTTTCTTATCTCACACAAAGATGAATTAGTGGGAAGAGTAAATCATGTTCTCAAAGTGATAAAAGAATCAGGATTTACTTCTTATTCAACAGACTTGGACGTTGTAGAATGACTGAAGACTCAAATAACGAAGAAGAAACAACGCATGAAAAATTAGTTAAAGAGTATCTAAGATATTACGATACTAATATAAAATTTCAAAGCAGGCACAGTTTTAGAACACACCGATCAAGCAGAAGGCACTTAAGAAATATTATCAAATTAGCTAGAGAAAGGCAAAAAGAAATACACGAAGAATACGCAAAAAATAAAAAAACCAGAAACAAAGGCACTGACTAAGGCATGAATATAAACATTATATGGAATGGACCTATAAAGGCAATGTAATCGATAGTTTACCTGATAACTGTGAAGGTTTTGTATATGTGATTACAAATACAGTTAACGGTAAGCAATATATAGGCAAGAAATACGCAAAATCTACAAAAACTCGACCACCTCTTAAAGGAAAGAAAAACAAAAGGCGTACAAAAGTAGAAAGTGATTGGAGAGACTACTGGGGTTCTTCTGATCATTTAACAAAAGACATAGAAAATTTAGGCAAAGAAAAATTTACAAGAGAAATACTTTACATTTGTCCCAGTAGAGGCATTGCAAGTTATTTAGAAGCACGAGAACAATTTGAAAGGCGAGTTTTAGAATCTGACAATTACTATAACGGAATAATAAACGTTAGGATAGGCAGTTCTAAAATATTAAAGGAGTACCTAGGCAATGAAACAGGTAAAACAAAACTTTAGGCAAGCCATGCAGCACATAAGGTTAGCGGGCCGGATATAAAACCGCTGTGGAAAAGTCAGGGAGCAGACCTGAACACGTAACATGTTAAGCCAACACCCAGAGGTGGTAAGTTAACATAGGTTGATTGCTGTCAATCACAAACACACTAGTTCATAAAAACTGTGCAAGTAGGAACGAGAGCACAGGTATCGCATTCGTGCGTGATGTCGACGTAGGTTGGGAAAGGTCAGAGCCCATTGAACGTGTGTATAAAACAAATACCTACTTCCATGTCACGGGTGGTGATACTCACAGGAAAACAAAAATTTTCTTTATGACGGAGCCGTAATAGGTTCCGTCTGAGCAGCTTAATCTACAGGAATCTTTCTTCCCGAGTACCTAAAAAAATCTAAAAAAGACTTTTTAAAACAATCAAAAAGCGTATTAGTACGAAGTAAGTTGTTGAGTTTGATTTGCGATAGCGATAGCTGAGCAAACAAACGAAGACATGGATCAACGTAGTTGAGACATAAATACATATAAATTATGATATAAGGAATACCCATGAAAGCACAAGAATTTGTAGTAATTGTTGAACAAGACGAACCAACAACATTAGCAAAGAATATGTTTAAACAAATTTCTAGTAGATTTCCTGAAATAGACCCCAATTCTCCTGGTGCTGAACAACAATATTATAAAGCTAATACTAAATTTTATGATAAAAAAATTAAAAAAATAAAAAAACAACTGCGTGATCCAAAATTTCGTATAATGTGGGGGTCATTACAAAACCAGCTTGAATCTTATTTAGAGCGTCAAAATAAGGATGCTGATTACATAAGACGATTCTACGGTAAACCTAGTATGGTTTACAGCGATCCTATAAAAAAGACGCCGTCAACAGGTAGCAGCAGTACTACAGCTAGGAGTACTCCGGAGCCTCAACCTAAACCAACTACATATGAACCGCAAACGCCACAAGAAGCTAAACAAATTCAGCAACAAGTAGCAACAGCAAAAAGACGACAGTCAAAACTAAGTAAACTAATGGACTTTACTAATAAAAAACTAGACAACATGGGTGCACGAAACCCATTGTTTACTATCATAGCTGTACCGGCAGTGGTTGGTAATTATGCAAGAATACTCGAAGATTGGCACTCATATCTATTAGGTGTTCACCAAATAAAAAATAGTAAAAATCCAGTGCCGTGTGATAATCCTAGCTATAGTATAAATCGAGATGGATTTGTTGACTTAAACTTTAATAACAAAGGTAGACAAGCAGAATTAATAAAAGCAGACGTAAAGATAAATGATCGTTGGTTTATGTTACCTGGCCAAACCGCTATTAGCGATCCAATGAGTTCTTTAAGAGATAAATTAACACCTGATGGTATATCTATACCAATTGGTACCGGTATTGAGCCGATATATTTGATTCCTGCACGTAGTGATACAATAACAAGATCACCATTTACAGAAAGAATAAGCGAAGAATTATTTGCTACTATACCTACTTTACTTGTAGGTACAATAGTAGGTATATCAATTATACGAGGGATTGCACTAGCAGTAAGCGGCATTATAGCAGGTTCTGGTGTAGGGTTCTTTGCTGGAGTAGTAAGCGCAATTGTGTCTGTTGGCGTCGGCTGGTTGTTGACTATGTTAATTAACAAATTTATCAAAGAGTTCCAAGCAGACGAAAAAGGAAAAATGATAACCGAACCAATGGCAGTAATGATTATGAAAGAGTTTGGTAGTAATGAATACATTGATTTTGTATGTAGTACAAAGACAAACGAAGCTGCTGAACCTGATGCAGATATAATCGATAATGAAACCGGCGACAAAGTTCAAAACATGGATTTTTCTAGTGTGATAGATCAAAGTACTGCTATAGAAATAGAAAGTATGTTTGAAAACGTTATTACAAGTCTTCAAAAAGAATTAACAGGAAAAAAATTACGCACATTAGAACAAATTATGAAAAAGGCTGCATAATGAAAGCTACTGAATTTTTAGCAGAAGATATAACAACAGTTGAAAAGGTGCCTGGTGGTTTTCAAATATTTGGACCTGACGGTAAAGCTGTATCTGATAAAATTTACAAAAATAGAGCATTAGCTAATCAAGATAGAATAAAGATTGATGCTGATTTAAGAACACAAGCAACTACTACTTCTAGTAACACCAAACCTGATCCTGATAACACTTCAACTGCTACAGACACAGATAGAAATAAGCCAGCTGATAAAGAGCCAAAAAAACCTAATAAAATTCAGAGACTATTACGTCTTGGTTATCGAATAGTAGCAGGGCCAGGGCACTTTTTCCAAAGACTTGTAGCACTTGGTTTTTTTCAAGGGTGGTTAATACGATTTATAGCGTATGTTACACAAACTAGTTTTTCAGGTGTTGTTAAATATCCCAACTCGAGACTAGGTAAAGATATAGTGCCTGTAAGAGATTATAAACGTAGAGATTGGTATGAGGATCCTTATATTGATTATTATCTAGATAATCCAGATAGAATTAATACTTTCACTGGTCAACTTTATTTAGAAATAAAAACCTATCTGTATACTTGGTTAATCATGATGGCTGGCGGTGCAAGAGTAACTAAATTTATAAGTAGAATATTGTTAAGAATATCTGGACTAGGTGGTCCGGGAGGTCGATTAGTAGGAATAGCTCAGTTTGTAGTTGGCGCAGCTGGTTACATTGCAGTAAGAACAGCAGTTCAAAATTATGCCACATGGAGTGATCCAGTAGCAAAATATCTTGCAAAATGGATTATGAATCGCTTACTAAGAAAAAAAACACTTAGTCAATTTGCAAGAGTTGCAGGGATCCAAGTTGCTAGTATAGAAGGCATGGGAGAAGATGATAGCATCCTTTCACAAGAAGAAGTTGCATCGTTAGAAATTACATGGAGTGAATTTGTTAAAGTAGCAGCAGACGAAATACGTTCTAATCCAGACGAATATGCAGTAGAATATCAAGCTTTAAAAGCATGGGAAAGACAGCAAGTAATGCAGCACTACCAAGATACTAATTCTGTTTAGATAAAAGGTAATTTTGTTTCTTTTGTAATATCCATATTTTCTTTTATTATATCATTAAATATTGTTAAATCTTCGCTAGATATTACATGCATAGCATCAGTATAAGTTATAAAACCTCGCATAAACCAGCCTATTTTATAAACATTATATTTTAATTCTTTTATTTGATTTTCATATTTTTTAATCAATTCTTGTAACTCAGAATCAGAGAGTCTTAAGATGTACGATCGAAAAAAGCCGAGTAATCACTATTGTATTTTACAGAAAAAATATGTTCGCATTCTTCGTTTTCACATTGAATATTTTGCTCAGGATAATTAATTGATTCTGTATATTTTTGAATATGGGCACTGTAACTTTTTAAAATTTTACTGTCATTGTTTTTAATAAACTCAAATATTTTATTATTATCATTTTCTTCTTCGGATGAATTTATTTCTTCGATATTTTTTATATACCTAATTAAAGTTTTTAAATTTTCATTAGTTAACATGTTGTTAAGTTCAGCTAGTTTAGACATTTTTTCATCTTCGGATAAATCAGAAGTTGTTATTTGATATAATTGACGTTGCACACTATAGGAAGCTAAACCTAATTCGGTAAGATTTTTATAATTTACTGGAGCAAGTGTAATTTTAAAGTTGTCAATTTCAAAGTCATAATGATGTTCTATGCTATCATAAAAATTTAAAATATTTTGTAATTCTAATTCTACATGACTTTCAGTACTGCATTTAGGACATGTTGTACTAATTGTTGTTTTATCGCCTATTGAAGCTATTTTGATAGCAGTTAATATATATTCAAGATCTGTTTTAATTAATGACCATGGTGTGGTAATTAGCGGAACACAACTTTTAATCACATCAGCAACTGCATGTCCTGAAAACAAAGCATCAGGAGTCTTTGTTGTTATCTCGTCAGCAGTGGTCATGGCAAATACAGGTATGTGCACAAATTGATTGTCTTCAATAACTCCGTCTTTGTAGTACTTGCCACTAGACGGAAGGTCAATATACAGCTTAGGTTGTCGACTGTGTTTGTTTAGAAATGTAGACATATTTTATCCAACTAAATATATTATATTTAACCTTGTAAAACATATGGAAAAAAATAATGGATGAAGAACTACTAAGGCAGCTAACCGAAGCAATTACTACCCTTAATTCAGCTTTAGGTGTTTCTAGTGATGGTTTATATACGTTTAATAGTGCTACAGCCGGTGCAACAACTTCAATTAATCAATTACAAGATGCTAATTTAAGTTTAGTTAATAAAACGATCGGAGCTATACAGACTGCTTCTACAATATTAAATACAGCAAATAGAGCAGCTAGTAATGCACAAGGTTCAATAGAAGCAATGGCTGGTTTAGATCCAACTGGACTTGCTAACATAGGAACTGCACCAGCTCTATTAGCTGAACAACAGCTAACAGTCTCGCAACAACTTGCACAGCAAGGAACTATGTTTACAAATATAGAGCAATTGTTTAGAGATCAAGCTAATTTAAATATTACAAACCAACAACTGCAACAAATAGGATCAAATCCAGATATACTTAGAGCACAAGGAGGACTAGCTACTGATGTTTTAGGTAATATGGCACTGTTTAAACAAGCAGTTGAAAATATTCCGGAAGCAGGCGAAGATGGCCAGTTAATTGACGGTAGTCGAAATCTAGTGCAAGAAATGGATGCATTAGGTTTTAACACTTCTCAACTATCTGAAATGTTTATTCAATTAGGCAGTGTATTAGGACCATCCGTAGCAGTAGATTTAAAAGAATTACTAGATGAAAATAACCAGTCTACGCCGGAAAGTAGACAAGCTGTTCTTGATTTTATAAGCGTACAAGAAGACCTAATTACAAATATGGTAGAGCTTTCGCAAACTACTGGCATGTCTGTAGATGAACAAGTAAAGGCAACAAAGGCAATAGCAGAAACACCGGGTATGTTATCTCAACAACTTAGAAATATTAACAACCCGCAATTTAATCAAAATCTTACAAGGTTTGCAACTACTTTACAAGCAATCGGAGCATCAGATCTAGGCGAAGGATTTATAAGCGGGTTAGGTCTACCTATCGGTAATGAAATAGAAGCGGCCTTGAAACCACAATCATTTGCAATGATGCAACAAATTAGCCAAATGATTGCATCAGGTGCAGATCCTGAGGAAATTAGAGCTGCTGAACGGCAATTACAGCAAATTTATAATCAAGAAACTACTAATCTAGTAGGAGAACTAGGTGCATTCGCGGGTGTATTGGGTGAAGAATTTGGGTTTTTATCTAGAGATTCCCAAAACTTGAGAGCATCAATTCTTCAAACAGGAGCAGATCCTAATGCCACAGCAGCAAACCAAGCAGCAGCACAAGATGTAATGAATGCTAGAATGGATGATGAAATTATAGGTACATTAACTGAAACTAGACAAAAAATTGCAGGACAAACAGAACAACTTGTTAATGCACAAGCAGATATAGTTGCAAATTTAGGACTTGTAAGTGTAGCTGCTGGAACAATTGGCGCAGCAGCTGAAACTTTAGCAAACAGTATAGAATTGCTGCGTCCTGATTCTGAAGCAACAGACATAAGAGCAGAGCAAATAAATGCTGCTGTCGAAAGTATAGTAGCAGAAATAAAAACCGGCACATTTACATTTAAAAGTGACCCTGAAAGGCAAATTACAAGCTCAGAGCAAGTTATGTTAGATGATTTTGTAAAATTATACGATTTACAACAAGCAGGAATTGAATTAACTGAGGGGCAGCAGCAAGTATTGAATGATATACTACAAGCGCTTAGGTCAGAAACAGGTAAGCGAATATTAGACGCACAATTAAATGGTACACCGGCAGACCTTTCAGAGCAATCGGGATTTAACTTTAGTGCAGCACCTAACGCAGTAAGAGACGCTTTAGGCAATTTAGTAGAGGGTGCAGGCACTTTAGTTGAGGGTGTATTAGGCGGAAATGACGACACAGATATATCCCGCCGACGTCGACTTCAAACAAGAGACGGAGCTTATTTTAAATCTGATGCTGATTTAGGTTTAGAAAGCACTATTGGCTCAAAAGACGAAGGCGGAGTGCCACAAATGTTGATTGATAACTTTCAAACTTTTATAACTGAGCTAAGAAACATTAAATTAGCAATCGATAGCGGAGCTGATCGTCAAGCAGGTGCTACAACACAAGCTGCTATAACAACTTCATATTCTAACCAAAACCTCCAAAAAGAAGTACAATTAAACAGTTTAACTGGAGTAAATTAAATTCAATGAATTGTGATTAATTCTTCGTCGTCATACTCTTCATCAGTGTATGCACCTGATTCTAATTCTTCCATAGCTGTAGTTAAGCTACTGTCATATTTTTGATAAGAATCAGCAAATCTTATATCTGTTTCTGCAGATAAAAATACTTTGTCTTTTTCAATACAGATAGGCTTAGTAATGTCTATAGAATAAATCCAAGGTACAAGACTAATACTACCGGCTTCGGCTGATTCTATCATAGTAACAGGACGTAAAATTGTAATTTCATATTCGTCTTGTGATATAACATCACCTATGATTTCTTCGCCAGTTATCAATTTAAGAGTCATCACTGTCATTTTTTTTACCTTGTGATTTTTTAAAAAAGTATTTTTCATATTGTTCAGTAGTAAGCATTGGACCAGGATTGCTTTGGTCTACATGAACTGCTTTTGATTTTTTTGTTTTTTTATCTGCCATCTAAGTACTTATACTTTTTTAAATACGTTTTATATTAACATAAATATAACATCAAACCAAGTGAAATGCAATGAGTTGGAAAAAATATTTTACCCCATATGACGGATCTGTAAGTCCTATTAACGGAGCGTCAACTAATACTAGTGGACCTGCAAGTGCAAACTACAGCAGTTACTTGCCAGATGTTTATGTAGGTTCTCCTAATCGTGTAGAACGATATGGTCAGTATAATACAATGGATTTAGATAGTGAAGTTAATGCTGCACTAGACATTCTTGCTGAATTTTGTACACAAAAAAATCATCAAGGCAACCATTTTGATTTTGAATTTAACAAACCGGCAACTAATTCAGAAATAGAAATATTAACACAATATATGCGCCAATGGTGCAAGCTAAATGATTTTGACACTAAGATGTTTAGAATATTTAGGAATGTGTTTAAATATGGCGACGAAATGTTTCTACGGGATCCAGAAACTAAAAAACTTTATCATGTAGATCCTGCTAAAGTTTCTCGTATAATTGTAAATGAAAGCAAAGGAAAAATACCTGAGCAATACGTAGTTAGGGATATAAATTTTAACTTTGTAGAAGGAATTGCTACAACCCCACACCAAACTAACGGAAATATCCAAGGCGGTAATTCTAGTGGCAATTACCTAACTGGTGGTGCAAGAGGCATGCTAGGAAATACTGCGCAACAATCTGGTAACAGATTCTACAAAGAACAACAAGAATTAGGTATTGCAGCAGAACATATACTACATTTAAGTTTAAGCGAAGGCTTAGATAATAATTTTCCTTTTGGTAATAGTTTATTAGAAACTGTATTCAAAGTATACAAACAAAAAGAATTACTAGAAGATGCAATTATTATTTACAGAGTACAGCGTGCACCCGAGCGTAGAGTGTTTTATGTTGACGTAGGTAATATGCCTGCACACTTAGCAATGCAGTTTGTTGAAAGAGTTAAAACTGAAATTCATCAACGTAGAATACCTAGTGCAACAGGCGGAGGCACTAATGTAATAGACTCATCTTACAACCCGCTTTCAATAAACGAAGACTACTTCTTTCCTCAGACTGCTGAAGGTAGAGGGTCTAAGGTTGAAACATTGCCCGGTGGTACAAACCTAGGCGAAATCGACGATTTACGTTATTTTACAAATAAATTAGTAAGAGGTTTGCGTATTCCTAGTAGTTATCTTCCGACAGGTGCTGATGACGGCGCAAACAATTTCCAAGATGGTAGAGTAGGCACTGCTTACATACAAGAGCTAAGATTCAACACCTATTGCGAACGTTTGCAAGGCTTGTTAATTGAAACTTTTAATAGAGAATTCAAACGCTACTTACTTGAAAAAGAAGTTAACATAGACGTGCAAATGTTCGATCTTGCTTTTGTAAAACCACAAAATTTTGCAAGTTATAGACAAGCAGAACTTGATAATGCTAGAGTTCCTACATTTGGTCAAATGGCAGCATTGCCGTATATTTCAAATAGATTTGCGCTTGAACGATTCTTAGGTTTAACAAAAGAAGAAATAGCTCAAAACGAAACTTTATGGAAAGAAGAAAACGCTGACCCTGAACAAGCTTTACAAGCAGATGGTAGCGCTGAAATGAGAATGGCAGGAGTAAGTGCAGGTGGCATAGGTGCTGATTTAGGAGCAATGGATCAAGTTGCTCCTACTGATGATTTAACAGCAGGTGCTATAGATCAAGGTACTCCGCCAGATACTGCAACCGCACCGCCAGAACCAGGAGCTACGCCCCCAGCAGGCGGCACAGGCGGTTTATAGGATAAATAATTTTATGTTGTTACAAGAATTCTTTACATTTGATCGAAACACACTAGAAGATGAAGAAGATCTAAGCACAGATATTGATCCAGGCTGGGATCGCACTCAGAACGTTAGACAAGTAAGTTTAACCTTGGGACAAATTAAGATAGCACGACAAGCGTCTGATTTTCACTTGCAAGAAAAACTTAAAGAAGTTGAAGATATACAACGTATGTACAAGGCACCCGAAGCACCAGCTATATAAAGTATGCCTAAAATCGATAAGTCCTTGTACACAAAAGAACAGTATAAGCAATTAAAACAAGATAAAAAATTTAAAAAAATACAAGAGCGTTCTAAAAAAGTTGCTGGTGCAAAAACTGCATATGTTATAGGCAACGGTACTAGTAGAAGCGGCATAAGCATAAATGGTTTATCAAAACATGGCGTTGTATACGGCTGCAATGCAATTTACAGAGATTGTACACCTGATTTTTTAATAGCAGTTGATGTAAAAATGATTCTTGAAATAAACAAAAGTGGTTATTCAAAAAATCATCAGGTATGGACAAATTATAACAAAGCTTATGAAAATTTCGATAATTTAAATTATTTTAAGCCAAGCAAGGGATGGAGCAGTGGTCCTACTGCACTTTGGATGGCAACACAACAGGGATATGACGTAATTTATATTTTAGGTTTTGATTACCAGGGGTTACAAAACGGTACTAAATTTAACAATATTTTTGCAGATACTGAAAACTATAAAAGATCAACCGACGGCGCTACTTTTTATGGAAACTGGTTAAGGCAAACTAAGACAGTAATTGAGCAAAATCCAAAAGTACAATTTGTAAGAGTAATTGATCATAACACTTTTATGCCTTCGGAATTAGATAAATTTAAAAATTTAAAAATTATGCATAAAGATGTTTTTTTAAACATACATCCTGGTATGTAAAAATATACCAAAAAAGTACGTATAAACACTAGTTTTTTAATAAAATACGTAAATAACATGACAGTTTACAATCATTCATTGGAAAATTCTTTTACCTTAAAAAGTAAGAGTATTTTTTCCTATGTGTACGTAAGCACTTATACATTAGAAAGGATATAAAATGGCTAAGGCTAATAAGTTTGAAGAAATGCTTGAGCGTTTAGTTAATGAAGACGTTCAAGGCGCAAAAGATCTCTTTCATGAGATTGTTGTAGAAAAATCAAGAAACATCTACGAAAGTCTACTAGAAAATGACATGTACGATGAAATTGAAGAAGATGAAGAACTAGAACTTGACGAAAGTGACGAAGAACTTGAGGAAGATTGGGATCTAGAAGAAGATGAAGATCTAGAAGAAGATGAAGATCTAGAAGAAGATTGGGACCTTGACGAGGACTGGGATCTAGAAGAAGACGACGACGAAATGTCAATGGAGTTCGAAGGACCAATGGACGACGATGACGGACCAATGGGCGACGATGACGGACCAATGGGCCCAATGGACGACGACATGATGTCAGCAGAAGATGAGCCAGCTACTCAAGGAGATATTGACGATTTAGAAGCCCAACTTAAAGATCTTCAAGATCAATTTGCAGCAATGATGGACGATGAAGAAGACGAAGGCGAAGAGCCTGAAGAAGACGAAGGCGACATGCCAATGGGCGGCGACGCTACTGATGACTTTGTAGATGATGTCGAAGACGAAGAGCCTGAAGATGAAGAGCCTGAAGACGAAGAGCCTGAAGAAGAACCAAAAACTGAGTCAGAAATGATGGCATCTTATATGAAGAAGCTAGATGAATACACAAAACCTGTAAGTGCAAAAATGGGCGACGACGGTGTTAACACTAAATCGCCAAATGGTCCAGGTGCATCAATAGGCGAAGGTGATGCTAGTAACATTGCTCAAGGCGGAACTGAAAATGGTCGTTCTGCTCCATCTGTAAAAGAAGAAGATGGCGGTAATGTAAACAAACCAGGTAGCACCCAAAAACTAAGATCAGTTAGCGGCGGCGCAGCTAAAAAAGCTGATGGTGCGAAATCTCCAGTAGCTAACTAAAGGAACAGGGATGGTTAACTTAATAGAAAACCTTACATTTGACGATGCTAAAATAGTTGTTGAGTCTGCTAATGAAGGCAGAAATTTGTTCATGAAAGGAATTTTCATTGAGGGTGATGTAAAAAATGCTAACTCTCGAGTATATCCGATGAATGAAATTCAAAAAGCTGTCGAATCTATAAATGAGCAAATTAAAGGCGGCTATTCTGTACTCGGTGAAGTTGACCATCCCGAAGGCCTTAACATCAATATTGATCGTGTTTCACATATGATCGAAGGTATGTGGTGCGAAGGCTCTAAAGGTTATGGCAAACTGAAAATTTTAGAAACTCCTATGGGTCAACTAGTAAAAACACTACTAGAAGGCGGCGTAAAATTAGGTGTTTCAAGTAGAGGTTCAGGAAATGTTCAAGAAGACGGGTCCGGGCGTGTTAGTGAGTTTGAAATTGTAACAGTAGATATTGTTGCACAACCAAGCGCACCGAGTGCGTATCCTAGTCCAATATACGAACATTTGATGAATGCAAGAGGCGGATACAAGGCATTACAACTAGGCAGAGAAGTTAAAGAAGATCCTAAGGCACAAAAATATCTAAAAGAATCGTTGGTTAATATAATCAACGGTCTCCAATAACAGGAGAATAATATGTTGGATGCACTAAAAACATTATTTGAAAATAATGTAGTATCAGAAGAAATTCGTGCTGACATAGAAGAAGCGTGGACTCAAAAAATTAACGAAAATAAAAAGCAGGTCACTGCTGAACTTCGTGAAGAGTTTGCACGCAAATACGAGCATGACAAGCAAACAATGGTTGAATCTATAGACAAAATGCTTGGTGAATCTCTAGCAGAAGAGATTGCAGAATTTCAAGAAGATCGTAAGCAACTTGCAGAAGCGAAAGCAAAATATGCAGTAGCAATGCGTGACCACTCTGAATTACTCAATAAATTTGTTATAGAGCAATTAAGTGGTGAAGTATCTGAACTACACGAAGATCAAAAAACAGTTGCAGCAAAGTTTGAAAAATTAGAAGAATTTGTAGTAGAAGCTCTTACAAAAGAAATTTCTGAATTCTATTCTGATAAGAAAGACCTTGCTGAGACAAAAGTCAAACTTATGCGTGAATCAAAGAACGCATTTGATGAAGTGAAAAAAGACTTCATAGCAAAAAGTGCAAAACTTGTTAATAAAACAGTTAGTGAATCACTTAAGTCTGAACTTACTCAGCTAAAAGAAGATATTACAATTGCACGTCAAAATGATTTTGGACGCAGACTATTCGAATCCTTCCAACAGGAATATATTGGTAGTCATATGAACAAAAAGTCCGAAACTGCTAGACTCATGAAAGTGGTTAATAAGAAAAATGATCAACTACATGAAGCTAAAAAATTAATTGCTGAAGCAAAGAAAATTACAGAAAGCAAGAATACTGAAATCAAGCTTCTGAAAGAATCTGCCGAACGCTCTAATACGATAAATGAACTATTATCCCCGTTAAGCAAAAAACAACAGGAAATAATGTCAGATCTACTAGAAAGTGTACAAACTGGCAGACTTGAATCAGCATTTAAAAAGTACTTACCTGCGGTAATAGATGGTAACTCATCTACAACAGCGGCAGCTAGTAATAAGGCAACATTAACAGAAGGCAAAGAAATAACAGGCAACAAAGAAACTCAAACACATAGTTCTACAGCAGACGAAAATGTAGTTGCACTACGACGTCTTGCAGGCTTAAAATAAGGAGAGATTAATTATGTCAGAACTACTAGAAGGCCGCTGGAACGACACTAAAAGTGCGTTACTTGAAGGTCTATCCGGCAACAAAAAGTCCGTAATGGAAACAACTCTCGAAAATACTCGCAAGCAGTTACGAGAGAGTGCAACTGCAGGTGCTACATCTGCTGGTAACGTTGCTACACTTAACCGTGTAATTCTTCCAGTTATCAGACGTGTGATGCCAACAGTAATAGCAAACGAGCTAGTTGGTGTACAGCCAATGACCGGCCCAGTTGGTCAAGTGCATACCCTACGTGTTCGCTATAGCGATTCAGTAAACGACACATCAGCAGGTAACACTGATGTAACAGCAGGTGAAGAAGCGCTATCACCATTCAAGATTGCTGAAGCATATTCCGGTGATGCATCTACTGCTAAAGCTGCAAACACAGCAAACCTTGAAGGTAGAGCTGGTAACCGTCTAAGCATTCAGATCTTGAAGCAGACAGTAGAAGCTAAGTCACGTAAGCTATCCGCTCGCTGGACTTTTGAAGCTGCTCAAGATGCGCAATCACAGCACGGTATCGATGTTGAAGCAGAAATTATGGCTGCTTTAGCACAAGAAATTACTGCTGAAATCGACCAAGAAATTCTAGCTAGTCTAGACAATCTTGCTGGTACAGCAGTTGAGACATACAACCAAGCAGCAGTATCTGGTACAGCTACATTTGTTGGTGACGAGCATGCAGCACTTGCAGTTCAAATCAACCGTGCAGCAAACCTAATTGCTCAGCGCACACGTCGCGGCGCTGGTAACTGGGCAGTTGTAAGTCCATTAGCACTTACAATTCTTCAGTCTGCTACAACTTCTGCATTTGCACGTACTACAGAAGGTACTTTCGAAGCACCAACTAACACAAAGATGGTTGGTACTCTTAACAACGCTATGAAGGTTTATGTAAACACTTATGCAGCTGATAGTGCAGCAGTACTAGTTGGTTACAAAGGAACCTCAGAGTCTGATGCAGCAGCATTCTACTGTCCATATGTTCCACTAATGTCAAGTGGTGTGGTACTAGATCCTGCTACCTTCGAACCAGTAGTAAGCTTCCTAACACGTTATGGTTATGTTGAGCTTAACAATACTGCTTCGTCACTAGGTAACGCAGCAGACTATCTAGCTAAAGTTGCTATCAATAACGGTAACGTTTCCTTTAGCTAAGTTTAGTTTTTATTATAAAATAGGGCCTACGGGCCCTATTTTTTTGACTTTTTTTGGTTGACTTTTTTTTATACGATGCTATTATATAAACATAACGAAGACGACGGTCCTAGTTAGATAGTGCAAGGAAATGCTGTTGAGTAGAGGCAGTAACTTGGCTAGTAGCTGTAGTGGCAGCGCATGAGCATGGAGACATGAAGATGCGTATTTCGAAAGTAACTGTTCGATGCTAGGCTTCGCTTTATAGACAGGATCTACAAAGGCGATTGCTGGTAATCCTTAGTCCAGCCTATCATATTTTAAAGTCGATGATAACTCTCTTGTTCGAGCAACGTGTCACCGAAGCTTTGATTGAAAGGTATACTAGACTAGTATACCTTTCCTCTTATGTTGATAAATACTATTGTCATAGAGAGAACCTCTAGATGAGGACTTATGCAGTACCCACTGCGTAGACCTAGAACGTCAACAAGGAGAAAACAATGGGACGTCCACTTAACAAAAGATTTTTCGGAGAACCTACAGCAGCAGGTAACGAAATCAAAGTAAACTTTCACGACGGTAGTAGTGTCGTTGAAGGTCATATTGTAAAACAAAGAGGCAGCAAAAAGTTTGTAGTTGCTCCTATTGGAGCAAGCGATACTGAATATACATGTACTTTAGTATGGGACGATGTGCCGGCAAACTTATCAGCTGGCGAAATGTCCATTTCATTTAAAATGGATGATGCTGAGACATATTTAGCAAGAAAAATTGCTGGCCGTAAAGCAACTTTAGTAGCACCGGCAGGTTCAGCAGGATCAAATGCTTACGACGGGCAGTCAGTAGCATGGAACTTTAGCACATCTGTTGTAGACGGTGCAGCACAAGTTGAGGAAGCTGGTGACGATGACGATAACACCTTAACAACTGGTGATGATACCGACTTTGTAGAAACTGCTTAAAGGTAGCTGAATAAAAAGTGCTAAGGCAATACCTTTCGGTGCTGTCTTAGCACAAATTTATAAATCTACATTTTTTATTAAAGTATAAGGAAAGTAAATGTCAAAAGTAGTACGGGTTGTAAACGATGATTATAAAATCATAGTTGATAGTGATGCAAATGGCTCTATTACTCTCGACACGTCTGGAGATAGCGGAGTTATACAGGGCACTACTATAGTAAAAGGAAATTTACAAGTACTTGGAACTACTACTACTGTAGAATCAACTGACGTTACGATAACAGATAATACTATCATATTAAATAATGGCGAAAGTGGCGCCGGAGTAACCTTAGGAACAGCTGGTGTTCAAATAGATAGAGGCACATCCGGATCAGTAAGTATACTATTCGACGAAAACTCTGCATATTACTTTAGCGGTGTGTCTAGCACTGGTGCTTTTACTTTTGTTGACAATAGTGGAAACTTTGTTCCTTTATCATTATCTAGTATTAATTCAGATAGTGCATTATATATTACAACGCCAAACAGTGTAATAGACGTGTCTGGTGAATCGAATTACGAAGAAAATGTTTATACATATACGGGCGGTGTAATTGTAGATCCTGGCGGCTCAACAGCTCAATCAGAAACTTATATTTTGAATGACGATGCTTTGACAAATGCAAAAGCTGTAAACGATATTATAACTTTTAGATTATCAGGATCGTCATCTTCAGGTATAAGTGATGCTGACACTAGTGTAACTGCATCAGATTTTGATACTAACGCTGTTGAAAGTAAAGTTGTCTTTACAGTTGATGGTACAGTAATAGGAAATATTTTTAGCAACAGATCAGAATTATATAATATAAAAATTCAAGATAATCAAATTACAACACTAAATGACGATAGTACAAATCAAGATTTAGTATTAAGTGCAAGTGGTGCCGGAAGCGTGCGTATAGATGATGCACTTATAATCACTTCATTTCCGTTTCAAGCAGAAGATGCAACATTGCCTAATGCTGCACCGCCTATTGAGGGTGTAAAGTTATACAGTGATTCTGAATCTGCCGGTGGCACTGGATTATATTATATAAACGAATCTAGCACTAACGACGAATTGATAAGTAAAAACAAAGCATTGTTATATTCAATGTTATTTTAAGGATTAAGAAATGGCAATTGCAAATGCAACATTAGCAGCAGGATCAACAGATATATTAACAGTGCCAGCAAGCACTAAGTATGCAGTGTTAAACATAGTTGTATGTAATAATTCTGGGTCTGCACAAACTTTTGATTTACATTTTAGACCAGCAGGTGAAGCAATAGATAACGAAAATCGAGTTGCTAACACTATAACTGTAGATGCAGCTGACACTTTTGTTTGGGATATGAGCCGAATAATTTTAGAAGAAACTGACGTGGTATCTTTTAACAATTCTAGTACTAGCTTGTCTGCAACAATTAGTTACATGGTGGCATAATGAGATTTTTAAAACGTCAAACTACAAATCAAGATGCGGTAGAAGGCAAAGGTATAATTTACGATGTAAATGGCCAAATAGTCTTAGATAGCACAGATATGATGCTTGTTCCTAAAGGTACTACAGCAGATGCTACTACTAGTTATACAGAAGGTCACATAAGATATAACACTGATACAAATGAATTTGAATGTTATCAAAACGGATCTTTACGCAAGATGCGTTTTAAAGAACCTACTACAATTGTACAACAAAATTTTGGTAACGGAGATGCAGTAATAACATTGTTTGGACCTTTAGATAGTGGTGATACAGATTATCAAGCACCATTAGCAGCTCAAAATGTTCTAGTGTTTGCAGATAATGTAATACAGCTTACCCCTACAAATTATACTATGGTTCAAAACCCAACAAGTGTAGGCACTGGTCAGGAAGTAACTGCTGGTGCATTTGTAGTAAGTACTGAATATATAATAACTGCAACTGGTACAACAGATTTTACACTAATTGGCGCAGCTGATAGCAATCTCGGCACAGTTTTTACTGCCACCGGAGCAGGAACAGGCACCGGAACTGCTAGGCCTACGGGTTACTATTTACTTTTTAGTTCACCACCGCCGGCATTGCCAGTAGTAGCAATTCATAATTTTGACAAATAAGAGGTAATTATGTCGTTCGGTATGCAATCAACAGAAGGTAACGTATTTGTTTTGAACATATTGCATAATATAAAAGAAAGTGGACTAACAGACAGAGATGCTGTAAAACAACTGTTTGACCATTTAGATCATTTAAGTGATAGTAGTTTTTTTAGAGAATCTAACGATCAAAAAGTTAAAACATTAGCTGTACAATGGTTAGAAGAAAATAATATTGTAAAATCTAAAATTTTAGATTATATAGACGTTTAATGTAAAATTGTAAATATAGTTTCTATTTTATTTTTTATTATTTTACTACGCAGCGTCTTGATAACACCTTGGTGTAAAGGTTGCGGCCAATCATTGTAACTTGCCCAAGCATATCCAGAATGTTCATTATTTAATTTTGGTATAAATTCATTTTCAACTGTGCATAGGTAGGTGAAATAGTTAAATTTTTTATCTTTGCTTTTAAATGTTTCTAATGGAAATGTTTTTAATATTTCTATAGATCCTATTTCTTCTTGTATTTCACGATAAAGTGCCTTGCCAGGCGACTCTAGAAATTCATTTGTACCACCAACTAATCCCCATACATTAGAATTTTTACTTTGTTTTCTAAATAAAAATAAAAATCTTTGTGTAGCTATTGAATAGATGAGTGCACCACTGCATTTAATATTACTCATACACTATATATAATTAATTGTAGTCTAATCGCCATGTTCCTGGAGGATAAATACCGTCAAAAGATTTAAACCATTCACCGGAATCAGGATCAAATTTATACTGAATTTGTGTATTGAGATTTGTTGTATAAATCAATGTGCTGTCTAATGATGCAGTTGTAGAATCAAATACTACAACCCATTCAGTTCCTGACCACTCTATTATATCACCAGCGGCTGCATTAAGTGTATCATCTCCGCTACTGCTTTTCCACGCATCGGGTCCGTCTTCGCTAGCAGTTGCTTTAATGGGTTCAAGTATTAAAATTCGTGGATTTTCTGATAATTTAGGTAACGGATTAAATGTTAGCGGATTTACTACATAATCAACATTACCCCTAACACCATTAGGTCCTTCTAGTAAAGTATCACTAGGAGCGCTATCTGTATCAAAATTAACATCTAAGAATCTTGGATCTGTAGAACTTAAACTAACAGTACCTGAGATTTCATAGCCGGTGTCTGCCCTCCGTAATTTAATTGTAGTAACATAATCTTTAAATTGGAAAGGTAGTGCATTAATATAAGACTCCCATTCTGCGTCTTCTAATCCGTTACTTCTATATAACTGTGCTGTGTTATCAAAAATTATCACCGACGAGTCTTGATAATTTGTACCAAAAGATAAATCTGCATTTCCTACTTTACTTATTTCAGGATCTGTTTCTGTTATAATATTCCCATTGCCGTCTGATTTTAAAATTTCTCGGGATTCGTAAGACAAATTATCTATATCATTATACTGATTTATTTCGGGTCTAGTCATTCCTGCAGCTATAGTACCGGTATCATCTGCAAATATACTTGTAATAATATTTGTGATAACTCCTAAACGTTTTACTTTAGCCGGAGGATTTATGTAAATTGGAGCTTCTAAACTTAAGGTAGCTATGTCTATAGCATCATCTGTGCCTTGTGGTACACTTTTGCTAGACCAATTTATATTTGTTAATGTAACAGTTGTTAAGCTAGTCCAATCTACATAATTATCAGTTGTTTGTATTTCTAAACTAGGATTAAAAAGTACTAAAAGTTGCTCTAATATTTGTAATTTTTGATCAGTATTACTACTCCAAATGTCAACATTGAAACTTAAAGTGTAAGGTGTAGGCATTAATCTTTCAACTGTGTAATTTTTTCCTTCAGCTTCTAAGTATTCGTTGCCAGCACTGTCATATCTACGCTCTCTAATATGTAATTTGTTTATGTATGAACTATCGCTTCGTCTTGTATTATCTATAGCTAAACTTGTAATATAAACTGCCATTTGAGGTACAGTAGGAAGTGTTGCTTCGCTATTCCCTGCAATTAGATTTGCTACCTGACGAGATAAATTACCATATTTTACTGGTATTTGTTTTAGATCCCCGTCGCCGTTTTTCCAGTAAAAATTACTCATCATTCTAGTAATTTGTAAAACATATCGTCTTATTTGATTGTCATAAAAATGCTGCATAGTGTTTTACCTATTCATCTGCTTTAGGTCGTAATGCTTGACTTAAGCTTTGACGTTCTTCAACAACTTCGCCAGCGATAGTATCAGAGTTAGTATTGTTAATAAACGATGTTTTTTGTGTATCTCTAGTGTTTGTATTTGATAGTGTAAGTCGTACATTGTCTTCCATTACAGTCCACCGATCTGTTGTAAATCTAAAAAGTCTGTTAGGGTAGTAATCAGATCTCAAAAAATAGTCACCGTCTTCAGCATTTGTAGGAAAATATATGCCAATCCCAAACGGTGTTCCATTCGGCGGTAAACCGTCACCTAGTAAGTATCCTTTATATCCTGACTTCACGGGTTTGCGCATCTCGTCTAATATTCCGTCACTATCGGTATCAATTAACTCTACATTGCCCAACTCATCTGTTTGTATTGTAAAAAAATGTGCTGTATCATAGCCGCTTAACAAAGAATTTAACTCTGCTTCTGCAACTATAGCATTATTAATATGTACTTCAGTATCATATGTAGTAGAAGTATCACCTACCGTTGTGCCATCTTCATTTTCTAAATCTAATATGTCTTTATATTCTTGACTATCGGATATTTTTTTCAATTTTAATCTATACAAATGTGGATACCAAGTTTGTGTATATCCTTGTGATGGCCTGTTTACATCTTCGACAACATAGTATCTTTTAAGAGCAAAATTTGAATCATTAAGAGCATATTCATCACGCATTGCAGGTAATTCTATCACATCTCCTGCAATAATTTTTCTATTAATAGTTTTTACTGTATTCCTAATGTGAACAGTTACAAACAGTGTATCATTTTGTAAAAATAATCCAAACTGTGTTAGATCAAAATCTAAATCTGCTGTGTTATATGCACATCTAATAGTATAAACATCTTTTTCGTATCGTCTGTCTCTATTTTCTAAAAACAGTAGATCTTGTATTGACGTAGAAGTTAAATTAGTTTCTCCGGCAGCAACTTGTTCGTCTGTTAGGTCTGTGCCTAACAGTTTGTGCAGGTGCATATCGGTTCCGCCTACGCTAAACATTTCATAGATTTGTTTATCTAAAAATTCGTAATCAGGACCTTTTTCAGGTTTATATAAACTAAGTCTCGGCATACTGTATTTAGTAACATAAATACAACGGAGAAACCACATGGCAACTACTACAAGACAAGAAATTTTTGATTATGTGCATACCTTCTTAGGCGGGGGTATGATTGATGTCGAACTAGATCCTATTCACTACGAAACTGCATTAGATAAAGCATTTAATAGATATAGACAAAGGTCAGACAATAGTGTAGAAGAAGCTTACTTCTTTATGCCCACAGTTGAAGATCAAAATGAGTATACCTTGCCAAAAGAAATTATAGAAGTACGACAAATTTTTAGACGAAGCATAGGGTCGAGAACAGGTGGCGGCGATGGCGGCACTTTATTTGAACCGTTTAATTTAGCGTATACAAACACTTATCTAATGAGTGGCTCCAATTTAGGTGGTTTAGCAACATATAATTTTTTTACACAGTATCAAGAATTAGTCGGACGCATGTTTGGTAGTTTTATAGAATTTAAATGGAATTCAACTACGAAAAAAATAACACTTTTACAAAGGCCCCGCACGCAAGAAAATTTATTATTAATGTGTTATAATTACAGACCGGATGAAGAAATTTTAGCTGATTACTTAGCAAATCAATGGATAAAAGATTATACAGTTGCTAGTTGTAAATATATGCTAGGCGAAGCTAGAGAAAAATTTGCTACTATTGCTGGCCCGCAAGGCGGTACAAGTTTAAACGGTAGTCAGCTAAAGTCCGAAGCTACTGCTGAAATGGAAAAATTAGAGAAAGAAGTTTCTACTGCTGGTGCAGGCGGTGTAGGTTATACATTTACTATAGGTTAATTTAGTTGACTTTTTATATATTTTATATTATATTTAAAGAATGAAATTACTTGTAATCGGTCACGGTAGACACGGCAAAGATACAGTTTGTGACATTTTAAAAATAAATTACGGCTTTAATTTTATTAGTAGCAGTGAATTTTGTGCAAAACTTTTTATTTACGATAAGTTAAAAGAAAAATACAATTATAATAATTATGAACAGTGCTACATTGATAGGCATAACCATCGAGCAGAATGGTATGATTTAATCAGTAATTATAACGAAGATAATGCAGCAAAGTTAGGCACAGAAATTTTTAAAGAATACGATATCTACTGTGGTTTAAGAAATCATAAAGAATTTATAGCAATGAAAGATCAAAAAGTTTTTGATTATGCTCTATGGGTAGACAGATCTAAAATTTTGCCAAAGGAAGAAAACAATAGTATGACTTTAGATATATCCATGGCAGATTACGTCATAGATAATAATAAAGACATAATTTATCTTCGTGAGCAAATTAATGCAGTAATGAACTATATCCTATAAATGACCTTTAATAGCAGCATTTTTTTCTCTTAACTGATAAATATACTTATAACCCATTCAGGAGAGAAAAACATGGCAGGATTAGTATCACCCGGCGTTCAGGTCCAAGTAATAGACGAAAGTTTTTACACCCCAGCTGAACCTGGTACCATTCCAATGATATTTGTTGCTAGTCGCGAAAACAAAGCAAATGCGTCAGCGACTGGTATAGCACAGGGAACAATTTCAGCAAATGCAGGTAAACCTTATTTGATAAGTTCTCAAAGAGAATTAGCTGATTTTTTCGGAGATCCAATTTTCGAAAAAGATGAAAACAATAATATGCTTCACGGTAGTGAACTAAATGAGTACGGTTTGCAAGCTGCATATTCATACTTAGGTATAAGTAACAGAGCATATATTGTTAGAGCTGGCATTGACCTAGATGAATTACAACCAACCGAAGAAGCACCTGATGCTTATCCACCAGCTGGCACTGGATGGTTAGATTTAGCAGATACAGAATGGGGTATTCAAGTATGGGATGGTAGTGATAAAAATGTTGAAGGCGGCCAAACTTTTTCTAACAAAATTCCTCTTACAATTTATAAAACCAAAGATGTAGCTGACTATGATGCTAGCGATTTTACTCCAAAAGGATCAGTAGGAGCTATCGGTTCTTATGCAGTTGTAACATTAACTGATATAGCACGTTATTGGTTTAAAAATACAAGCGGTACATGGGTAGAAATTGGTACTCCGGCTTGGACTGCTAGCTGGCCAACTATAAAGTCTACAATAGCAGCACCAACGCTTACTGGCAATGCAGGAACAATTATTATTAACGGTACTGCAATTGCAGTTCAAAATAGTGATTCTGTTACTACTATTGCTACAAATATAAATTTAGCTGCTATTACTGGACTTACTGCTTCAGCAGTAGACGGTTTTTTAGAAATTTATTCTGATGGTTCTAGCTCGGGTGCAGACGACAGCACTTTAGGTGGTCCTATTGTATTAGCAGGCGACGGTGCAGACGGTGTAACAAAACTTGGACAGCTTGGGTTAGAAGCAGGAACATATTATCCGCCGAGCGTGCAAGTATCAAGACATGTTACAGTTCCAGAATGGAAAACTACTGATACTTACTCACGCCCAACTGGAAGTGTGTGGCTTAAAACATCTAAGCCTAATAAAGGCATGAATGTTGCTTTAAAAACTTGGAATAGTAGCACTTTGCTATGGGACGAAAAAGATGCACTAGCATATCAAAATAACGCTGAAGCATTAAAGGCACTAGACCCAACAGGCGGCGGTATAAATATTACCGCTGGTGTAACATATACTAAGGTTAATGTTGATAACAATACTCCGCCGCTTGTTAACTTTAGAATTTATGAAAGAGTTGGCACTGGTGCAACTTCTATAACAACAGAAGCTATAACTGCTAGTAGCCCAGGAGCAGCAACTTGGTCATTTACTATGTCCGCAACTGAAGAAAATAAAGATGTATTTTCAACTCCTGTTACAGTAAGTGTTACAACAGTAGCAAGCCAAGTTACAAGTGCTGATGCTATTGCAGAAGCAATAAACAGTGCTAATGTGCCTAATGTAAGTGCTGAAGTTACTGATTTATACCAAATTAAAATTAGTCATGCCCTAGGCGGTGACATAAAGTTTGTTGACACTGACGGAGTGTTAACTACTATTGGATTCTTGCCATATAGTGCTACTAATAGTGTAAGTATGCCGTTCCTACAATATGTAGACGGCACAAACAATCTTACTTCGCCAGCGCAATATCAAGCTACTTTATGGCGTCCGATTACATATACAGCAAGTACAACTGCACCATTTGCTATTGCAGAACAAGGTCAGCTTTGGTACAGCAATGTAATTGACGAAGTTGATTTAATGTATCATGATGGATCAACTTGGAGAGGTTATAGAAATATATTCCCTAACACAGACCCTAATGGTCCACAAGTTAGATTTTCGATGCCTGAAACACAGTCAGACGGCACTTCGCCTTTGGTAAGTGGTGATATTTGGATTAGTACTGCTGATTTAGATAATTACCCGTTAATTTATGTGTATGATTCGACTATACTAGGCACTATAGAACAAAAGTGGGGTTCGCCAAGGGATATAACTGACCAAAGCACTGAAGATGGTGTATTATTTGACGATGCAAGATACGGCACAGACGGAGGGTCCACACTCGGTGGTGTAGAAAGAGCACCTAGCGGTACTATTGCAGCACTACTTAACAGTGATTATCTAGATCCCGATGCACCTGATCCAACACTTTATCCAAAAGGTATGCTACTTTGGAATTTACGCAGAAGCGGATTTAATGTAAGAAGATTTGAAAGAAATTATATTAATCTAAACGGCGATAATGAGAGATATCAAGACGAAGATATGTCGGATTACTATCCGCATCGTTGGGTAACGCATAGTGCAAATAAAGAAAACGGAGCCGGCAATTTTGGTCGTTTTGCACAAAGAAAAGTCATTGTAACAGCTCTACAAGCTGCAATAAACAACAATGAAGATATAAGAGACGAAGAAGTATACGACTTTAACTTGTTAGCAACACCTGGGTATTCTGAACTTAACAATGAAATGATTAGTTTTAACTTCGACCGAAACTTAACCGCATTTATTGTTGCCGATACTCCACTTAGACTATCAAGTGACACCCCTTCTTTACAAGCGTATGCACTCAATACTGCAAATTCACCACAAGATGACGAATTTGGTTTATTAAGTAGAGATGAGTATATGGGAGTATTTTACCCAGCAGGATTTACAAGCGATAATTTCGGTAATGATATTGTAGTACCTTCCAGTCACATGATGCTAAGAACAATGAGTTTAAATGACCAAGTTGCGTTTCCTTGGTTTGCTCCTGCAGGCACAAGACGCGGCGGTATAACAAATGCAAGTTCTACTGGTTTTATAAACAACGAAGGCGAATTTGTTCCGATAACGTTGAATAACGGACAAAGAGATACTCTTTATGAGAATAATATAAATCCTATTACGTTTATTAGTGGCAGCGGATTAGTAGCGTTTGGTCAAAAAACTAGAGCACGTAATGCAAGTGCACTTGATAGAATTAATGTTGCTAGACTTATAATTTATATGAGAAAGCAATTAAAGAAACTTGCAAAGCCTTACTTATTTGAGCCTAATGATAAAATTACAAGAGATGAAATTAAAGCATCAGCTGAAAGTTTGTTATTAGAACTAGTAGGTAATAGAGCATTATATGACTTCTTAGTTGTGTGTGACGAAACAAACAATACTCCAGCAAGAATAGACCGTAATGAGCTTTATCTTGATATTGCAATCGAACCGGTAAAAGCAGTTGAATTTATATACATTCCATTGCGTATTAAAAATACCGGTGAGATTGGTAATCTATAAAAAGGCTAAATATAATTAACAACGAGGAGCATATAATATGGCAGTAGGTACACTAAGCAAAATGACGGTGCCGCTTTCGAACAATCAAAGCGCTAATAACCAAGCGCTTTTGATGCCAAAGTTACAATATCGGTTTAGAATTTTGTTTGTAAATTTTGGAGTAAGTACGCCTACTACAGAATTAACTAAGCAGGTAATTGATGTTACACGACCAACTGTAAACTTTGACGAAATAGAACTACATTCATATAATAGTAGAGTATATTTGGCCGG
>Ga0255759_10000298_pt1 | contig 44869 bp, 47 predicted proteins | sample 101ome_20_FD_179959 | JGI IMG/M metagenome (GOLD analysis project Ga0255759, IMG submission 179959) | Coastal salt marsh microbial communities from the Groves Creek Marsh, Skidaway Island, Georgia - 101404AT metaG (version 2) | ecosystem: Environmental > Aquatic > Marine > Intertidal zone >... | reverse complement strand
GTACTCCTAGAGATAAGTTCATCTATCCAAGCAGAGACTCGCTTGTATGTACCCATTAAATTCCCTTTGCTAGAGGTTCGTCCACATTGTTGCAACACAATGCTAGGATGGCAGTTCGCAATCGGAACAGATAGATGCGCCAAGTTATAGACTACAATTGAAATATGGTCTTAGCATACTAATTATAAACTTATTCATTCGGTTGCCCTTTTTCCCACACGTTGTCACGTGCTAGACGTCTACCGAGATATGGTTCGCATATCGAACACAACTAAAGTCTTATCGTTCGCCCATAGGTTGCTATCCCTACACTTGAACACCACATTTCTGTGCTAAAGTTATGCAACAAGTCAGTCTTACATCTTATTTTATAATCTAGTTCGCGTGGACTTTAAAACATCTCTTACGGATGGCATAGTCGCAAGACGTACGTTCCCATGTGATCTAAAGGCTCAACCCCCCCAAATGAAAGGTGACCGCATGGCGTTTCCGACCTTGTTCGTGCATGCTTACCGCAAGCGTTTCCCAATTATAAAACTTAAAAGCGCTTGTAATTGCTTCATGAATAGCTTGCAAACCAAGTGACACGCTCAACGTAAGCCGTGGTTTGAAAGCGATTGACTAGTAAAGAACAAATTCCAATTCCGAGCATAACTCTTTGCTTGCGCAACTAGGGGCATGACCCCTAGCCATTGGCTAAAAATTAGCGTTACCCACCTTGCGCCACGTGGAGGCTTTTTAGTGCAAGGCAAGCGCTTTTAAAGAGGCGCCAACTCTTTTCAGTTTATTAGCTTTGAATGAACTCTTCGATTTCTTGATGGGTCATGCCAAGTTCAACCATCTTTGCCCATTGCTTTTCAAGCAATGCTTGCTTAGATTCTAGTTCATCATCTTTTTCCTTTTGAGCAATTGCTCCATGATCAAAGGAACTAGCTCCATAGATGGACTCTTTGGTCTTGGTTTGAATGGTATACCCTTGTCTCGTTTGAGTCACTCCAATCACTCTAATACTGCCATTAGCTAATTGGCTTGAAACGTCCCCACTCAAATCATTGGTTTGCTCGGCTAGGTAAAGAGAATGACGCCTCTTTAACTCTTTACCTTTCAGCCCAAATTTTTCGCCATATGCTTTGCGATTAAGGATACTCACTTTGGTATAGCCACTTGCAAGTTCTTTGGTAGACAACGTATAATTTTCTTTTTTAGTTATATTTAATAAGTTACTCATGATTTTTTTCCTTTTGATTTTTGATTGATTAATAAACTGCCCACCATGGGCAACCATAACAACGCCACGCACGCACCCATTGACTATCAATAACTTATGGCATATGTGTTACCTAATAGGCATTAGGTTACAAAGGGGGTGCCGGGGGGGAAGCAACCTGGCGTCATATACAATTATATCCACCTTTTCTGAACTTTCCTAAATCTGGAACTAATGGGATTTGACGAAAACCTTGTAACCAAGTAAATTAGGTAACTAGGATGGCAGATATAGAGAATAATTACTCAAGGGAGTTATCTAGCTTTTTAGATGACTACAACTCAACGAGTGTGGATGTTGATCCTGTAGATACATCATGGATGCAGTCATCGAGCATACAGAACGATGTAAACGATGTGTTTAATGATTCATTTTGGAACTCGGACAGTTATCAGTTTGATAATATTTCCAACATCGGGCTGGATGTGGCTGATCAGACATTCGCACAGGGTCTGATAAATGATAACTATGGTGGTCTTGACACGAATCTCGGCTTTCATGGTTTAGACACTGACTTTTTATTTGATTCTGTAGCATATTACACAGACGACATTAACTATTCTGACTTTAACAATGCAGATGAGATTCAGTCGGTCATAGATGATGTCCTGGAGTTAGATAGTGGAGAGGTTGATGTACTTGAGGGTCTCGGCTTAATTGACATAGATCGGGATGGGAATGTAGCTAACTTTAGTTCTACCGATGCAATTGATTATTTAGCAACGGAGACCACAGATAACGCTGAGAACTACTCAGACGCAGAGTTAGCTGAGATGATATCTCTTCAGAATGAGCTTATTGCAGCTGAGTACACCGGGACTGAAGCTTTAAAAGTTGAAACTGATGGTAGAGATTGGGCAGGCAATAATGATGCTAGTGATTGGATAGGTGGTCAGAAAGACTCGAAAGTAGTGATGGCTGGAAATGATTTAGCTAACACTATTTCTGGTAGTAGAGATCCAAATATTAGTTTAACTGAGCAGAGAGCTTTAGATTACACCAAGAACTACACACCTGCTCAGCTAGAGGCTGGGGCAAGAAACACAGAGGCTTTATTGGCTCAGAATGGTGGTAGGCTTGATATAAATGGGATGCCAGTTGGCTATGAGAGATATGCTGCTCAAGGAATGGTGTTTACTCCTAAACGAGGTGAGACCCTACTTGGATATTTTGACCGAGGTACTGACTTACTACAACAAGGTACTGGTTTAGTTCTTAAACCGTTGAATATGGTCACCGATGGTCTTGCAGGTGGTATCAATTGGCTCGGTGAAAAAGCAGGTGACAACTTCTTGGGTTCAGGGATTAGAAACTTTGGCGGGTTAATAAACAAGACAGGTGATTATTTATTTGGGGATGGGCTGACTAGTGATGGTCAACCAGGTGCAAGAACCTTGAATAGTTTGATCTGGAATGTGCCTGATGACATAGCCAATACTATTGGTGGTGGCATAACAGGAAATTGGGATGTTGCTTTAGATGGGGCAAGGGGCTTACTTGGCGCGCCTGTAGAGCTTTTAGGCAATGCTTTGTCAGTACCCATGAGCTTGGCAGTAGACACCTTTGGAGCCGATAAGGTAAGTTTTAATGCTACTGGTAGTGGTGGCGGTGGTGGTGGTGGTGGAGGAAGTGGTAGTAGCTCATCTAGAAGACCTCCCCAGAGAAAAAGGAACCCCATAAATATGGTGGGTAATAAAAACAAAAATGATGGCAGAAACACACAAGGTGTAAAATCTGTGGGTGGCGGCACCGTTGCATACAGTGGTCAAACTTATGACATGAACACTGCCGATGGTCAGGCTAAGCTGCTTGAGAAGGGTGGGGTTTCCACACTCATGGAAGCTCTTTCAGAAGCTGGTGCCGAGAACCTGTTGTCAGATGCTCAATTTATGGCAGCTGCTCCCATGAGTATGCCACCTGGTACTGCACCTGGGCAAGGTGGTAGCAATGTACCATTAACAAGCACAAAAGCTGACAGCTCTTCACTAGGCGAAAATTTTGCCGAGAAGCAGGGTGGTGGTAATAAGAAACAAGTAGTAGTCAAAGAGGAAAATATTGAGAACCCGATAGATAGCCATCCGAAGGCACTACCTGTGCCAAATGCCCCCGACCCAAAACCTCAGCAAGAAGATAAGAGGACTAGCGGAATAAGCTTTACTGAAAATGATGCTCCTTCCTTTGCATGAAGAGAATAAAGGAGTTTCTAAAAGTAATTTATCGGGAGAAGGGCGAGCTTAGCTCAGTAGCAGTATTTTTTATTTTAGCTAACGCCATATGGAAGGTTCTTCCTTATTGGTTGCTAGCTAAGGAGATTGATCGTTTAGAGTGGAAACGCAGATATAAAGTTTGCCTCAGATGCCCGATATTCGATGCCGAGCTTAAAAGGTGTAAGCCTTTTGATAATTCAACTCGGGGGTGTGGATGCTATACACCTTTCTCGAACTTAGTTTATGAAGAATGCTGGGGAAGACTTAATTATGGAAAAGCCATCGGATGGTCTGGGTATGATCCGGAGTCGTGGCTTGAGCGTGTTCGTTATGGACAGGGAAATAAAACTCGAAGGGGATCAGTGGAGAAACGAGATTGGACTATTTGACGAACTGGAAGAGGCAGTAAAATCACTTCTTAAACTTGAAGTGAAAGCCCTAGCCCCTAAAGGGCTAGAAAATATTGATGTAAAAATAGAATTGGTTGGAAAGAAATGAAGGGCGTAAAAGCGCCCGATTACATCCGCGAGTTTCGAGCGGTTGCAGGTGGTACGGGTTGGGATATTAAATTCTTCTCAGAGCTAATGGGTTATCAAAATATCGGGCTTAGATTAGCAAAAAATGGAGATTTGCCGAAATTCGGAAGAAAGGCCGACAATGAGAGTGATGCCAGGTTATTGTGTAATGAATGGAACAGGTGGCTCAGAACAGAATCCATACATTCATCTGGCAGTCGGAAGAAACGCTCATCATCGCGGAAGTAGTGGGTGAAAGCTTCGACTGGAAAACCTTTTTTTACTTTTACGAACTAGGGCATGAATACGTGTTTTCGGTCATGCCTCAAATTAGGAGTTTTATAGACATATATGCAGAATGAAAAGAAACGTACCTCTAAAAAGAAAAAAGCCCATGAAGAGGGTATCGAAGAAAAGACAAGCCGATTTGAAAGAATACTCTCGGAAGCGATTGAACTTCCTAGCCACATTGCCATTATGCGAGGTTTGTGGAAAAGAAAAAAGCAAAGACGTTCATCATCGAAAAGGCCGAGGTAAGTACTACCTAGATGAGGATACTTGGTTGGCTACGTGCCGAAGTTGCCATGATCGGATCCATAAGAATCCGATTTGGGCAAGGGAAAATGGCTTTTTACTAGACCGATACGTCGATTAAAATCAATAATGTAACCATAACGAGCAAGATATGTTCACAGCTCATCATCTTGAGCCTCTTCGATACTAGGTTTTTTTAGCCTCCTAATATCTTCACTTGCTTGATCTGCTTTTCTGCGGGCGTCTGTTTCAACGTCTATGCAGAGGTTACGCCATTGCTCTAATGAACGTATGCGATCTTGTACTGTTACCCCAAGGGTATCAGGTGCATATTCCCCATATGTCAGTGCATATGTCATTTGATTATCAATATATTAACCAATTTCTGTAAAGTAATCAAGATAAATAGGTTACGCCTAGCACATATTTGACACAAATTTATGCAACATTTAACACATGGGTGTGTCATTTCCCTCAGTAAGACCATGTGCCTAGCTAAGGTATTTAAAAAATGACTAAAGCCAACTGCCTTTAGCAAACGGAAAAATCCTAGTGTTTATGCGGTCTACAGCCCGATTTTGTAAATTAAAAATTCACAAAATCGATGTGCGTTTTGTGAAAGCGTACGGATTTACTCATTCACATGGTTGGCATGGAACCATAAAAGGGGGGGGACTATAGGGGGGGGATTTAAGGAGGCAATGCATTGAGTAAAGTAAGTACTATACTTTACTGTAAGTATAATCATTAATCTTTTATGTTTATTGCCCTTACAATTTTTTTCCTTTCGTAAAATCTAATGAATAACGACCTACTGCTATCCACTTCGGGGTTGTTAAATCTTTTGATTCAAGCATTTCAATGCAGGTCTCAATCGAGTTTTGTGCGAAATTGTTTATTGGAATCCCTCCTAGCTTTTCGCACATAGCTAGAATTTTAGAGTAGCATTCGTCTGATACGCGAATGCCTATTGATTTTTCGGGTTTTGTCATAATGGTGAGGGATTATTAGCGTGTTAAGATCTACTATAAATTATTTTATACCACTAATGTCAATACATTATTTTCACCTTATTACACCTGTAATTGTGTTTTAGTATATTTTTTTGCAATATGCTAAATTAATCTATTGACTGAGGTGGCATTAACCGCCAAAAGGTTTCCCATGAGTGATACACAAGTGAATAGAATTGTGAAATTGAGTGACACCTATAGCCTCACAGAGGCAGCGTCCAAGCTAGGTTTTGACTCATTTCGTAGTGTGAAACACTTAGTCAAAAAAGGAGTTTTAAAATCCTACAAGACAAAGTTTTCGAAATATCAGCGCGTCCTCAAAAAAGAAGTTGAGGCACTAACAGAATTGGAAGAAGCATGAAAAATATTTATCAAGGATTGAAGGCTCCATTCGAGGAGAAGGTGGTACACTGGCGCGTTGGTCAAATGACTAAAGACGGCAAAAAAGGTAGTGCGTTAGCTTACATTGACGCGAGAGACGTAATGAAACGACTCGATGACGTCGTTGGGTTTGAGAACTGGTCTGACGATTACTACGAGACAAAAACAGGAAGGCTCCTATGTACTCTTTCTTTAAACATTGGTGATGGGTGGGTGTCTAAGGTCGATGGGGCAGGGGACACTAACATTGAGGGCGTTAAGGGTGGAATCAGCGATGCATTTAAACGCGCAGCTGTTAAGTGGGGGATCGGAAGGTACCTTTACTATCTTCCAGTCTCTTGGGTGGCTGTTGAAAATCGCAGGATTGTCAGCCCACCTAAATTACCTAAGTGGGCATTACCTAAGCCTGCAAATGAAAAAGTGGCGGATCTATCGGGATGGGAATAGTAAAAAACGCTCGAGCTTGGAAGGGTGTCCCGAAAATGTCGGGTTCATCAGTCTACGAAAACATGCTATGCAAAGCTCGCTTCAAATCCTCACAGAAATTTAAGGATTACGACACATCGGATGCAACTCAAGGAACCGAGCTGCATTCATATATGGAAAACGGAACACCTGTGGATGAGATCATGGATTCTAGCCATGCTTATATCATTGCTGAATGTCGAAGGATGGAGTCGGAAGTTACTAAGTTATTTGGGTTACGCGGGGAAGTTGTCCGCGAGGCTCGCTTGTGGTTGCTTGATCAGGGCGTTGGCGTCCTCTCTGGACAGATCGATTACTTGGAGGTCGATGGAGAGGATGCTAGCGTCATTGATTATAAGATGCTCTACGGCCAGTATGAGGAGGCTGCTAAAAATAAGCAGTTACAGGTTTATGCTACCTTGGTGATGCAGAACTACCCTCAGGTAAAACGCGTGAGGGTGGCTCTTCTTCAACCTGCATTAGGGAAGTGGACACAGGGTGTTATGCACAGAGATCTGTCGGAAATCTTAGCCGAGAAGCTGAAAAAGTTAGCTATCGAGGTTGAGGCAGAAGATGCACCCATGACTGCAGGCGCAGCTCAATGTAAATACTGCAAGGCTTTAGCACACTGCCCTGCGGCTTATAAATTAATCAAAGATGAAATTAATAAAGAAACTGATATGGAGAATATATCTAACGAAGAATTGGCTGAAAAAATGGAGCTGGTCGGGTTTATCGAGCGGTACGCGAAAAGTATTAAATCTACTGCGAAAGGCAGGCTTGAGAACGGTGTTGATGTTCCTGGTTTTAAGTTGCGGAACACTGGAAGTGTTACTTCCTTTGACGCTGTGGGTGCGTCTGAAATTCTGTTTTCTGCGAATCTGCCTGTTTCGAGCTTCCTGCAAGCTACGAAGATCTCTGAGCCAGACCTAATAAAGATTTGGGCAGAGCATACTGATCAGTCAGATAAAGACGCAAAGAAGGATCTTAGGACTCGCCTCGAGCAGGTCATGTTTCGAAAAGAAAAAGCCAAGTCTGTATCAGCAGCATGAAAGCATTTTTCATAAAATGTAACCCACCAAGATCCACTGCACAGTCATCTAAACGAGTAGGAGTAAAAAAGAATGGAATACCATTTTCGTATACCACAGCCAAAGGAAAGCAACAGCAAGCAGACTTCGCTAGTCTCCTTATGCCTTATGTCCCCGAGAGACCTCTCGAAGGCCCTTTGGCGCTTACTATTATATACAAGTTCCCTTTTCTTAAGTCTGAGAAACGAGCAGTCAAGGACAAGGGCTGGACTTGGCACTTTACTAAGCCTGATGCCGATAATCTGGTCAAAATGTTTCAGGACTGCATGGGAAAGTTGCTTTTTTATAATTCGGACGCTCAAGTTGTGGATCTTCAGATTCAGAAAATAAGATCTCAGGATGCAGGTATTTACATCTGGTTAAGGGAGGTTGATTGTGGCTAATCGTGCCAATGTAATATTTAACGACTTTGTCGAGGCTAGGCTCGAGCTTCTTTGTGACATGACGAGCCTTTCTAGACCTGCAGTGTTTCTAGCTGCTCTTGCAGAATACCGAAAAGATATTCAAGTGACTGAGCAGAAGCCTAAGAGGAAAAGAAAGCCTAGGCAGGGCAAAACCTTAGGCGGAGGAAATAAGCCCAAGGATGCAAAGGAAGTCGTTGAGTTTTTTCGCAGTAAGAAAATTCCCGAGCCTGTGGAACCTAAAGCACAGCTTTTTTACGATCACTACCAAAGTGTTGGGTGGGTACTCAAGGGAGGCAATTCGATCAAGGAGTGGGGATCATGTTTAACTACTTGGCTAAAAAACAATGCTGATTGGAGACCAATCCCCGAGGCAGATAAAAACGAGATTAATTTAGATGATTTTCTAGATTGGGCTTCAGAAAACCGAACTCCTGTTTACGAAAAATTTAAAAATGCCAAAAGCATCGAAGATATAGGGCAACTTTACCTAGATGAATACATTGAAAATCAGTAGCGACATTCAGGCAGAGGAAGGATTGCTTTCAACCATCTGCCGAGACACTTCACTCATTGATGAGTGTATAGATAGTGGGGTCACCATAGATTGGTTCATAAGTCCTTTAAATCAGGAAATTTGGACGTCCATAACTGAAGCTCCTAGAGAATCTGACATAATCGATGTAGATGTGATGCTTATGTTTGAGGGCGAAAAAAGGTCAGATGTGCAGGAGGTATTAATGAGATGTGACACCTCACGCATGTTTGGTTCTTACTTTGAGAAATGCAAAGAGGACTTTCGTAAGCGCTGTTTAATGCGCTTAGTTATGGAAGTTCAGGACGAACTGCATGGGTGTACTTCAGACAAGCTAGTGGAGAGGGTTGAGCATAAACTGACTCAAATTTCATTAAGTAGTAAAGATGATATTAGGCATGCACATGACATCGTTGACTCCATGTGGGCTGGCATACAGAAACGCATGGAGGTTTCTGGAATGTCAGGTATTCCTTCAGGAATCACGCAATTAGACTCGTACACTTATGGTTGGCAACCTAGCGACATGATTATACTAGCTGCTCGAACTTCAGTCGGGAAAACTGCGTTTGGGTGTGAGTTAGCATTGTCCGCGCTAAAGCACGACAAGAATGTTTTATTTTTCAGTTTGGAGATGAAAGCTGAAGCCGTAATGCAGAGAATGATATCTAATATATCCGAGGTTCCACTCGGTTACATCGTTGATCGAACAGCCCGGGAATCTGACATAGAGATGTATCAAAAGGCTATGAGTTGGATGAAGACTAAGAACCTTTGGATCGATGATCGAGGCTCTGTAAATTCTGCTCAAGTTAGATCTAAAGCTAGGAAGCTAGCTAGAAAGGGATTGGACTTTATCGTGCTAGATTATGCTCAGAAGATGACCCCAATGGATCCTAGGATCCCAAGGGAGCAGCAGGTTGCTGAGATTGCAGGATCAATTAAGTCATTAGCTATGGAGCTTAATATACCCATCATTCTTTTAAGTCAGTTAAATCGAGGGGCAGACGAGTTAAATCGTAAGCCTAGATTATCAGACATTAGGGAGTCAGGAGCATTAGAACAGGATGCGGATGTAGTAGCAATGCTATGGCGAAAAAATGACGACCCCCAAGAAACTATTATTTCAATAAATAAGCAGCGGCAGGGAAGGTGTGGCGATGTCGAGGTCTGCTTCGAACCAAAAATCCAAAAATTCACACAGAAACCAAGATTAAATTAATATGAGTTCATATAGTAAATCCATGTTGATGGGCAGGCTCACTGCCGATCCTATTACAAAGCAAATCGGGGATGCAACACTTTGCACTTTCTCGCTCGCAGTTAATAAAACCCGAAAGGGCGAGAAGACTGTAAAATACTTCGACTGCGAAGCTTGGAGGCAAGTAGCTGATTATATCGCAAAGTTTGCCAAGAAGGGAGATGCAGTTTACTGCGATGCCGAGATTGAGCAAGATAGTTACGAGGATAAGAATGGTAATCCTCGTACAAAGTTTAAGTTTGTCGTCACCCCCATGACATTCGGGTTCTGCGCCAAATCTAAAACTGATGAGCCTGCAGCTACTCCTGCTCCAGTTGGTGTGGCTCCATCGGATGACGATGAGGATGTCCCTTACTGATGGCTACTAAGCTATTAAAGAATGTAACTCGGGAAACCGAAGCCGATGATGGGAATGGGCGTAACTTAGTTGTTACGCTCAACCCCACCTCGGGGACGATTGACTTTAAGCCTAAAGGCAGAACAGCCAAAGCTATAGTTAGTTTACCGATCTCTAAAATTTATCAACTAGTCAAAAACGCACAATGACTGAAAAGAAAATAACTGAAGAAGATGCCCAGGAACGCTGGAAGAAACTGAACGCAGAGGAAAAAATAACTGTGATCGCCAATAATGCTATGAGCCGAAACGAAGCCTATGAACGCTTTGAGTCGTGCTTGCAGAAAATTGAGACGATTGCCCTCAAGTTAGAGAATATGGAGCTTAAGCTAGGCTTGAAGAAAGCCGATGACAAAGCAGAGTGATTACATGGGGGGAGGGGGACAAGTTCCCCTCCCTGCCCATTATACACTACAGAATTTTCAGAAGTTTAAAAAAGAGGTGGATCTAGCATTTGATCTTTTTTGGGAGAAAGACCAGATCAGAGGCTTTGATCAGGATGGGAAAAGAATTGGCACAGGTATCCCGAGGGTGAAACCTAGAAATCTGCGTTACAATGAGTACGCGCTTTGAGATACATCATCTTGAAGCATATCGATTCCTATTAACGTCTTTAAGTAATCCCGAGAATACTCACTTGGTAGATCTCGAGGAGTACGATGGATTTGGAGAATGTAGTTGCGAGTATTTTCATTTTAAACTCGGCCCTAAGTTAAAGGCTGGAAAAAAACCATTAAAAGTATGCAGACATATCAGATCAGTCAGGCAGTTAATTCAGAAGAATTTACCTTCCCCTCGGTAATCGGGCTTACCGGCCCGAAGGGCGTCGGGAAGTCAACATTCGCAGAGAAAGTAGGTGGTGAGTTAATAAGCTTATCCTCACCTATAAAAAAAATGCTAGAGGTAATAATACCTGCAAAATTTATCTATGATAAAAAGGAGGATCAGATTCCAGGGTTCCCAGAAGGAGTGACAGCTAGACACTGTTTACAGACTTTGGGGACTGAGTGGGGGAGAGCGATGCACCCAAACATATGGATCACCCCTGTATATGAAAGGATATCAGATCTAATTGCCTGGGCTAGTGCAACAGAACATAAAAGCTTCCGATGCATAGTAGATGACATCCGATTCCCTAATGAGGCAAAGATGATCCACGATTTAGGGGGAGAGGTATGGAGAATTAAGAGAGATAGCTTTGAGCCATTAGAAGATAGTCACTCAAGTGAGTGTGGATTACCAGAGGATCAAATTGATAAGGAAATAATAGTATGAGCTTATTCGCAGAAATAAATGATGACTACATAAACACAAGTTGTGTTACACATATTAATTATAGAACAAAGACTGAAGTGGATCTTTATCTAGTCGGTGGACATAAGATTGTGCTAACCCAATCTGAGGCAGAAAACTTCATGCGTCAGGTAGATGAATATGAAAAATCTCAAGCTATAAGAGACCTTACATACAAGGTTGAGGGAAGGTTAGATGATATCATAACAGAGCTAGCAAAAATAGCTGACAGAGTTTGAGGCTAGAACTTACAGAAGCAGAGTACAACCTCTGCCAAATACTAGGCAGAATGAGGAGTCTCATTAGCCGAGGCACTGGTGTGAAGGATGCCAAAATGGGAAAGCAAGATGGCTCGGAAGCAGATGTGATGGGAGCAGTAGCTGAGTATGCATTCGCAAAAAAGTTTAACTGCTTCCCTGACTTTGCACCTGAAGCTAGAAGCGGAAGTTACGATGGTGTTCTTAAGGGCAACAGGTACGACATTAAGTCATCCCACTACCCTAATGCTAGGCTATTAAGTACACTAAAAGTTAACCCTGATGTTGACTTTTATGTTTTGGTCATCGTGGACGGAAGGGCTGTGGACATCAAAGGTTGGGCTTGGAAAAAAGACTTAATTAAAAACGAAAACATAAGAGATCTCGGGCATGGCCCTGGGTATTGCCTGGAGCAATCAGAATTAAAGGTGTTTCCAGAGTAACCTATTTAACTTGATTACTCCCATTCATGCATTTAAATTATCAAAATGGGAATAACATATAATGGGGTAGAGGTATCAAGTGTTGTCTTTAATGGGACAGCAATTGATAGTATGGTATTTAATGGGCAGACAACTTTCACATCTCAGACAGTTGAACTCAGCCAGGTGGTTCCATCAGGAGGAGATTCTAGTAGTCTAAGTGGTGCTGCTGATGGAAATCTGTTTTTAACTAACACTTTAGCTGCAGGACAGGAAGCCACTATACTCGAGAATCAGTATGCTTCTGAGATTCTTGCAACATCTTACTCAATATCCGGAATTTCCTATACTGGCGGAAATGCAGTGGTTGAGCTTCAGTCAATTATAGACGACCCAGCTGCATCCTGGGAGACAGTTGACGTTTTTAATGTAATTTCTGGCCCACAGGATTTCAGTGGCACAATTAACACTGCAGCAAAATCATTTAGGATTCAGGTAATCAGTAGTGATAATGACGGTCAGTTAGCTATTGACTCTTTTTACATCGGAGTCACCGAATATGACTCAAGCGACCCCGATACAGCCTCGCAAACAGAGGCACCTTCTGGTGGGGAGCTAACATCATCCGAGACTCAAGATAATGTATTTTTTAATACAGTTGTATCTTCAGGTTCTGCATTTGATATTTTGAAAAAATCTTACCCTGAGAAAGTTTCCTTAACAGGATATAATATCACAGGGCTTTATTTCTCGGGTAGCAATCAAGGAGACCTCTCGACTGCCTCCCTCCAGGCAAGTGATGATGATGTAAATTGGAGCATTGTTGCCAACTTTAGTCTTACCGATGGCACCCGAAAAGACTTCTCTGACACTAATTTAAATATAGAAGCTAGATACTTTAGGTTAAGAATGTCTTCTTTTGTACAAAATGGTTATGCTTCACTTGACTCACTTCAACTGAATGTTCAGCCTCTTTCATCAGACGTGATTGATGATGTATCAAGTCTAGTGACTGAACCTGCAATTAGCGAGGGTCTTGGACAAGCCCTAGCGATCAACGACACTGAGACTAGAATTGCAATATGTGGGGGGCAACTTGGGAACGAGAAGATTGTCATTCATGAGCTTAATGATGGTGTGATCGGTAATCAAATAGGTGGATATATTTCCTACTCACCTTTTGATTCACCTGGTGGAACTTATGGTTTTGGGAAATATGACCTTATTAGAATTTCTGATGATGGGCAAACGGTTGTCATTGTTCTTACTAACCTAAAACTTTACGTATATAAATTATCCGGATCCCAGGAGTGGCAACTTTTCGCAACCCATGCCAACCCAGCTAACGACATTAGCTCACTCTATATGAGTCCGGATGCGTCCGTGATTTCGTGGGGTGATCCTTATTATGGTGGCTCCTCTCAGGGTAGGGTTAGTTGGGTGCGTTCAGATGACAGTTATACAAATGTATATTATGTACAAAGAACCCTCACGGATGATCACCCCTTTGAAAATTTTGCTTTTGATTATTATGGATATGGCAGTCTTAATGGATTTATCCACGAGGGCAAACAGTATTTATTTATTCCTGCCCATGGGAATGGTCACAGCGGCGACACTGCTCGGGTGGATGGTGAACGAAGAGGACTCGTGGATCTTTATGTATCCAATGATGGAAATGCTACATTCACATTGATTAAACAATTTGTGGGATTAGATTCACCCGATACTTCTAATGAGCAGATCGGTTATGGTATTGCAGCAAACTTTGCAACAAATGGTAATCTTGTCGTGCGTGTATTAGGTAGCAGGTTCAGTGACGCTAGTCTGAATGAGCATATTTATGAGACAGATCTTTCTGACACATCTAGCCTGCAGAATCATGTTAATACATTTAATAGGTCATCTCTAGTAAGTTCATTCCTCAATTCGAAGCAGAGAGGAAATTTAGTAGTGGACTACTTTGATTCTACTTATAGGCGATTGAAGTTTAACCCGGACGCAACAAGCATTGAGGATTACTATGTTGTGGAACAAACTATTCTAAATTTAGAAGGTTCTGGTGAAGGCACTAGTTATGAGGCTTACGCAATTCTTAGTGATGGAACCATGTTCTATGGATTTGATTGGGCTGCACGCACTGCTGGTGGCGTAAAAAAGTATATCCCACAGTCTGCTCTGCCCATCCCTAGTGGCCCCCAAAGCGCTGAAATAATACTAACCAACCCAGTTAGTGAAAATTTAGCAGCCAACCAATCTAAGTTTTCATTTAATACTATTGGGGTAGCTGATGCCCCGGAACTCACAGAGAGTACAACTAACGCACCATATAAGCAAATCACTTTTTCTTCAGAACAAGGCTCTGAAATAGGAGCCAATGATGGTAGTGGTGGATATTTTAGGGTTTATCCTTATTCGGGGACTGCTGATGTAACAGGGGGAGTATTTGAGTTTAATGGCTTAGGCCCTACTTCTGGTATGGGTGGTTTGGTTGCCACATTGTCTGGATTTTCTACTAACAGCACCACTCAGTACTATGGTCGTGCCTACTCTTTGTGGGTTAAGTTCGCAGATAGCGATATAGGTGGGGTGACTATCGATCCAGATAAAGCCTCAATGGTTTTCGCTGACGCCATTTGGCCTAATGGAGAGAATAACGCTGCTAACAGTGGTTCTTATTTGATGCAAAGCACTATTAATAATATTAAGTCAAACATCGACCCCGAGCAGGTTATAGCTACATATTATTCCCCAATACAAATGCTTGCGTCAAATGGTAGTACAGACACCGATGGAAATTTTTACTACAGCTACGCTGTCACAACTCCGATAAAAAGGAAGCACTTCCCGGATGGTAATTTTGAGTTCAATAAATGGTATCATCTAGTTTTTACGAATGATAACACCAACCAAACTCAAAATGTCTACATCAATGGTGAATTCCGTATAGGTTCAACTCATACTAGAACAGACAAGTATTTTAGGTATACAGACTATCGACCATTTGAACTTGGTAGAAGAGCCTACTACAATTATACTGGTATGGAGTTTCAGGGTTGGGTGGGTCAGTTTGATTACTATCTTAACGGCGGCGAAGCTTCTCCACTCTCTGAGTCTGATCCAGCAGCGATTTACAATGCTGAGGTTCCTTACTATAACTACTTAGAGCAAAATTCTGGAGGGCAGAATTCTTCAGAAGCAGTTTCAGGCAATACCTATACTGAACCTTTAACCCTAGGTAGTGGTACTAAAGATTTGGAAATGATTTATGTAGAGCCTGGTACCTTTACTATGGGGGATGTAGGGGGGAACAATGCAGAGCCTGTTCACAATGTCACCCTGACTAAAGGATTTTATTTAGGTAAATACGAGGTGACCCAGGCCCAGTACGAGGCAGTGATGACTGGGATAGAGTTGGGGCCGGATTGGTCGAGTGCCACCCCGAGCCAATATGGCGGCAACCCGGACCGCCCGGTGGAGGCGGTATCGTGGAACAACGTTCAGGTATTCCTTACCCGCTTAAATGAACAGCAAGCTGGCAATATCCCTGATGGTTGGGAGTATGCTTTGCCTACTGAGGCTGAGTGGGAGTATGCCTGCAGGGCAGGCACGACCACGGCGTACTCGTGGGGGGATGCAATTTCTTCCACTGATGCGAATTATTATTTTACCGTTGGAGAAACTACTGATGTGGGCCAGTACAGTGCCAACCCCTGGGGCTTTTTTGATATGCACGGCAATGTGTATGAGTGGACGGCGGATGCTTGGGGTAGTTACGCAGCAGGTGACCAGACCGATCCGTTCAATGTCGGCGTAGAAGGCGATGAACGTGTCATTCGGGGTGGGGGCTGGCAAACTTTGCCTGAGTTCGTGCGTTCGGGCAACCGCTACAGCGACGTCGCCAACAAACTTGCAAGCCACATTGGCTTCCGTGTCGCTTTAAAGCAAATTTCCTAAGTAGTACTTAGGGCATTATATTAAAGTAATCAACGGCATCCTGCTTTCTTGCAACAGAAGAGCAGTAATGCCTATGGAAGGTTTTGTAATTTGAATGCCCTGTGTACCGCATGGTTTGCTCCATGCCCATTGTGAAGTATGCATAAGTGCAAAATGTGTGCCTCATGGCATCATGTGCGATTCTGCCAAAATATCTGCGCCTAGCAATCCGGTAGGCATTGTAGGTGTATGTTTTATTAATCCCATACTTTCTTAACCAAGTTAATAAATTATTAGGTAAATCATGTAGTACACGTGTCGTACGTAGCTTAGAATTTGCGCCAAGGATATAAAGCTTCTTTCCTTGAAAATCTAAATCCTTACTTTCAATTTTCAAGGACTCGTAGGGTCTAACTCCTGCGAAAAGTTGTATGGCTGTTCTGCCTTTGAACTTATCGGGCATCTTATCAAGTAGATCCTTAGCCTGATCAACTGACAAAATCTCAATGGGGTTCTCATCTTGTAAAACCTCAAGGATCTTAACATTGGTAAACTTTCTCTCTGAGCAGAAACCTTGATCTCCACACCAGTTCAGAAAGCCACAAACATCATTTCTATGACCGATTCTAGACCATCTGCCGTCGAAGCTTTCGGCAAATCGTTTGACGTCTTGCCTAGTGATTTGGTCAACAGTTTTACAATCTGTCCAATTTAAGAAGCTAGTGAGCCTAGTTTTATAGGTCATCAAGCTAGTGTTTCGAAGGTTCCTTTGACCGCAGGCGTCCATATACATGTGGTATGCATCGACAATGCTCACATTGTCGCATAACCCATTAGCCTCGTGAGGCTTATGAGTGGTGGGAGATGGCAGATTCGAACTGCCGACCTCATGCGTGTCATGCATCTTTCGGAACCCCCAAATCTTCAGTGAATCAAGGAGTTTTCTCATGTTGTTACTTAATATATTTGTTTACACTTTGTATTCCCAATGTTAGTATGTGGGAATCAAATCATGAACGATGCGGACATTTTAAATCAGGTCGAACCAAAACTTAAAGAATATTACTCTACCTTTCTTCTAGTAGGTTTTAAAGCAGACACTGGAGAGGTGAGTTGCATAGGTGATATGGGATGCCCTAAAAGTAAATTCGATGAACATAGAAAGTTGAAGCCGATCTATAGAAATATTGTGCGGTTGGTGGAGAAGGAAAATGAGAAAAATACGTAAAGGCTGGGCATGCTTCGATGAGTTTCCTCCTATATTTGTTAGGCTATTAGCTCGTGAGAAAATTAAAAATAAGAATGGAAAAACTAGTGCAGTAAGGGTTTTGTCTGACGAAGAAATAGCCATTAATGCTGGTATGGATGTTCAGGATATTAAGTACATATCTAAGATGCATGATTGGGCTGATATAAGTGTGGGTGAAGCCAAGAAGTTTTGCCAAGGTTGCAACTTTGATCTCTTCGATTGGCAGGTTCGAAATGGAGCTTATGCACTGGCTTCAAATGGTAGCTTTGCTTACCTAAGATCTAGCCCTGATTGGATCAAGAAGTACAAGCCAATGCTAATGGCTTTTTTCAATGCCCAGACGGAAAAAGTATAGTACTGAAGAGTTGGCAACTGCAATGCGCCGTAACGACGGCAATTATGCAGATGCTGCTCATGAGCTTGGTATTACTGAAAAAAATATGCGAGAGCGTGTACGTAAGGATCCTCGCGTTAAAAGTATTTGGCAAGTGGCTGGTAATCAAGGTCATGCCCCTAACGAAAATGAAATACTAGTAAGAAAGGATCCTCCTCCTGCACCCGACCATAAAGAGTTTCTAGGTGCATTGAAGGAGAATGGTAAAGAAGATTTCTTGAATGAGATTGAGACCATGCTCCACAATCCTAATAGCATTGAAAAGCTAAAGGTATTTCAGAACCTCAAGGGTGGCATAGGGCAATTAATGTCAAATGCGTTGGATGTCACGCAGAAGATAGCTATTAGGCAGAACATGGCTTTATTTGAGGTCGGGGAGAAACTAAGGGACGATATATCAAGTGGATCTCTCGATGCCGAGGAGGAGATTTTACGTACCAAGTTGTTTCTTCAGACTACAGAACAACAAGGTAAGTTCTACGATAGGCTTTTGCATGGTCTTGATTTAATGATCAAGATGTCTGAAAAGGATAAAGTTAAGGAGAAAAAGAAGCCTGGATTTAGACCTTTAAAGGAGATGAAAAGTGCCACGGCTGAAGAAGATTGATCCTAAGGCATTTCTTGATGCATTCTCCGAGGAGCAAGAGGAGCAGCAGGAAGATGAAATATGGTCACCATCTCTATCGGGATCACAGGATGAGCTATTCCATTCTACCTCCAAGTATATATTGGCATATGGGGAGAGAGCATCAGGTAAAACTTTCGTCTTAGGTGGACATAAGTTAGTACGCCACTGCTATGAGAACTTTAATGCTTTAGCGCTAATTATCGTAGGAGTTAAGTCTCAAGCTACTCAGGGTGGTGTTTGGCATAAACTCCAGACTGAGATACTTCCCGAGTGGAAGGAGGGACTAGGGATAGATTATACAGATGAAAAAATGGACTTACAGAAAGCTCCATACATCGATGTACAGAATAGATATGGTGGTTGGTCTAGGATATCACTTATGTCTGCTCCTTTTGGTACTATGCTTATTGATAGAATCAAGGGCTTTGAGCCTAGCTATGTGTTCGTGGATGAGCTTACAAACTTAGACTCTCCTTCCTACTTTGAGGCTGTGGTACAGCAGTTAGGTCGAAGACAGGGGATTGAGGGGATTCAGCAATACTGCGCTGCTTGCAATCCTGATGGCCCTTCTCACTGGGTATACAAAAGATTCTTTGAGAGTCCTATAGATGAAGAAGGTAATTACAATAACGATTACCATGTGGTTCATGTAAAGATAGCAGAGAACGAGAAGAACCTCCCTGAGGGTTATTACAACCGAGTCATGGAGGCAGTCTCGAACGATCCTATTGAGGCAAAAAGAATGCTCGAGGGGCAGTGGGTGGATAGACCATCGGGCGACGCTTTATTCGCTCCTTACTTTTCAAAACCCCTTCATGTAAAAGGAGATGCGAAAAAAGGAATCGTTCCAAACCCGAATTTCCCTATAATTATTGGGTATGATCCAGGTTCAGTAAACAACGCAATGGTCTTCATGCAATGCTTAGTCGGTAAAGAAAAAAGTATATGGATAGTTTTTGATGAACTAGTATTTATAAATCAGAAGATACCATACACTAAGATCATTCCGTTGTTATACAGGAAGATGAAGTATTGGAATGAAAGGCTAGAGAAAAAGATGAAGTACATACATATTTCTGATAACTCAGCCTTCAACCAATATAGGGCAAAAACAGGATCTTACGATGTTAAAGACTTTGAAGACATCTCTAAAGAAAAGTGTGAAGTATTCGGAATGGATCCAATAAGGATGAAAGCTGCACCGAAGTTCCAGGGGTCTGTAGAGGGTAGGGTTAGGCTTCTTATAGCAAAGTTAGTGCAAGAGGAGATTTTAATCTCTGCTCAATGTATAGAGGTTGTAAAGAGTGTTAGGAATCTAGCATCTGAAAAGAGCAAGGATGGCAAGTATGACCCTTCGCTGGCAATGAAGCCCAAGCGGAGTGTTTACATACACACATTCGATGCTCTGACTTATCCAATAATGTTCTATGATGTTAGACCAACAGTGCCTCAGGTAAGTGTTGGGACATCATCTGTGGTGGAAATAAATGCTTGACCTTTTGTAACCCAAAAGATTAAGTTACACTATGCAAGACATCATACAATTTGCAGTTGCCGATCCCGATGTTTCGGAACTTTTCGAGGGTATTTCGGCAGGTAGTAAAGTCACTCTTACCTTGGATGTAACTGTATCCGAGATCGATGATGAGAGATTCGTAGCAACCATCGATGAAGTTCACGACAATGTGAAGTTTGATGATCTCGAGATAGAGGACGAGGAAGACTACGAAGAGGAAGGAGAGGAGGAAGAAGAAGAGTACGAGGATGACGAGGACGAAGAAGAGGAGTACTGATAATTACTCCCCTGCTAGTCTACTCATCCAAGCCCACTACAATAACGTTGGAGTCAATAAGGTTTGGAACAGGAATCGCATACAGCGTCTGATCGGTTATTTAAGGATCACCGAGCAGGAACTTGTATCCCTACTGAACACAACTTCAAGTGCATTCAAGGCAAGTTATTTAAGAGGGAGTGTAACAGGCCCCTGTGCATTACTCCTGACAGTTCTCGAGGCAACATACATGAACGAGTTCATTAAGGACTCAATACCCGACATATTTAACTTCTATGGTTCATCCAGACATACTGAAAGAGACAGGGACAACCCAAGCGAGGCTTAGGGAGGTTTTTACTTGTAACGATTCATCCTCTAAGGATTGGAAGATCAAGGAAAGACTTACTGATCTTGTACGTAGTAGGGTTCATGAGGGTATTTATAATTCATGCAAGAATCACTCTTTGTACCTTGCTGTTGATTTAGCTTGGGACGACCTTCCTATAAATAAGTTTTCGGTTCCGTTATTACAGTATGCACAGGGAAAAATCAATGTGCAGCAATGTGCTACAAAACTAGAAGGCATTGACTCTGCCTTAAGTGACAAGTTTGTGGAGTATGACGATGAGGGTGGTATCAAAGATATTAACTTACTTCGTCTATATGAAGTGAGTATCTCCCTTATTAGGTCTTACATAACTCGCCGCGTTGCAGCACAAGTCAGCAGATTCAGTAACCTCTACCCATACTTCAAGTACGATGCTAGAGGAACAGATATTCCGTCAAAGATTCGAGCGGAAGTTTTGTCGCAACGCGTAGAGATGATGACTGAACAGTTTGGCTATAGGCGTAAGTTTGAGCAATCCATCCGAAATATGTTCATGTATGGATATTCTTTGATGTTTCCGGCAGAACCCTGGACAAGAGAAGTTCAGTGGAGAAAGGATCAGGATGGAGACCTTGAGAGTTATGTAGAGAAGGAAGGAATTGACTTTATTATACCACATCCAACAAGGACTTACTTTGATAGCTCTGCACCACTTGCAGCAGTTAACACAAATCTTGGCCCGAAGTGGATTGGTTATTGGGATATAGTGAGGTACTCTGAAGTTAGAGATTGTGGTGCTTATTGGAATTTAAATGAGATAGCTTACACTAACTCACTCCATGGCTTAGTTAACACCTATAGGGACTTTTTTGACCATTATTTTCATGGGTCTGTTTTATCTTTCCCGAAGAAGTCAGATTGGTTTCCATTAGCAAACGACAGAACCTCGCAGAAGGGTCTGTATGCTGGTGAGGACGAAGATAAAGCTATGTTCCTTTCAACTATCTACATGAAGCTAAATCCCAAAGCTGAAGGGCTAGGTGACTATCCTTTCGAGTGTTGGTTGAAGCTAGTAGTAGCATCAGATGAAACCATAATTCATGGTGAGTGGATGCCATCTATTCCTGCTGTTTATGGTGGTATTAATCAGAATGACGATAGAGTTGCAAATTGCTCATTTGCTCACGATTTAATGCCCTACCAAGATCAGATGAATAACATCGTGTACTCCATGCTTCACCACATGAAGATATCTATGTTTAAGGTGATGATGGTTGATCAAGATGCACTAGATGAAGATGTGAAAGAGTACCTTGCATCTTCTTTGGCAGAGGACAATTTTTACCAAAAGCCAAAGGCAGTATTTTACTCGGGATCTCGTGCAGCAGAACTTGGTATAGACACCAAGAATATCTTAACAGTAGTAGATGTTTCTAGGGAGCTAGCACAAGGGATTAGTATGTCGCTCGATTCTTTGTTCAGATTACTGAATGTAGTTGAGAGGATGATGATTATGTCACCTCAAGAGCTTGGTCAGCCAGCTGAAAGAGAGATATCTGCAACTGAGGTTAGTGAGATGGCTAACTCCACCAATGCTATCTATTCATTCATATCTCAAGGGATTGATGATATGAGGTCTGCCACAAAGAAGATGATTTATGAGCATCTCGTGACCTGCTCAACAACTGAATTTAATGTACCAATTAAAAAACGATTCTCTTTAGGTTCCATAACAGATGCTGGTCTAGAGATTGAAGATACAGGTGATCAAGACGAGAACCCCAAGGGTAGAAATATAATTGGGAATCCAACCAACCTTATACACGAGTATCTGTTTACCAACAGGGATGGTGCAGAGAGGGTACAGAATACACAAGCTGCAGGAACCTTGACTCAGTTATTCCAACAGATTATGTCAATACAACCCATTGCCGAGGCAATCGGAAAGGAAAGGATTTTTGATATATTAAATGAGATCTTTCGCATGTCAGGGGCAGGTTATGACTTAAACCTCGACATGGATGAAGCTGATCAAGAAGAGGATATTTCAATGCAGGACGAGCAGTTCCTTGCGGAATTAAAGCAGAAGATGCCACAGATAGAGCAAATGCTTATGGCAGTGATGCAAAACATGGGTGGCGGGCAACAACAGGGACTTCCGGCCCCTGCTCCAGGAGGACAGGCTCCTGCACCAATGCCACCCGAGGGGGGTCAGCCAATTCCTGCAGGACAGCCACTCCCACCAGTAGCATAATTTATGAGCGAAGAACAAGTTGAGGAAGCAATAGAAGAAACGTCGATTGAGGAGGCTCAATCAGAAGAGGTATCGGATCAGGTGTCCGAAGAGTCGGGTAATCCTATTTTCGATGCTTTATTCAAAGCAGTAGAGGATGATGAGCCTGAGCCTGAGCCTGAAGAAGAAGTGGTTGCACCTAGTTCACTTCTGAATGCTTTAGATAGAATTGAGTATGATGAGGGTGACCCCACAGAAGAGGAAGCTCAGGAAGATACTACAGAGGTAGAGGAAGCTCCAGTTGCCGATGCTGAGCCTAAGAAAAAAGTAAGGCGCAAGAAGCGAGTTATTGATCCTGAGTTTACGCAAAGTAGCCCCCCTAAATCCACTCCAGAGGTTAAAGAAAATTTATCTAACCTCAATAAGGATGAGCAAGAGCGTTATCATTTAGCAAAGTGGGCTTCTGATAATATCGATGGGTATGAAGGGAAGCATAAGCAGTACTTAGATTTTTTTAACAAGCACTCTGATTATCTTAATAAAAAGCTCCAAGAGGATCCTGATGCAGATTTTGCTTCTGATGAAGAATACAAAAGGTTCCTTTCTATGAATCAACCTAAGTTTGATTTGCAGTTAGTTAAGGAGAGAAAGATAACAAGTGATGCCGAAGCCCGGGCTTTGGAGAAACTAAAACCTCAGCAAGAGCAGATTCAAAGAGAGATTAAAGCCCTAAGGAATGAACCTTTAGCAAAACAGCAAAAATCAGAAAAGAGAAAGTTGATTTCTAATGCTATGCCAAAGGAAGTTATGGATCTATTCAGGAATAATCCGAACTACAACAAAACTCATGGTTTGGAGGCTAAGATTGTAGATCGTGTTCTTGGGGATGCATATGGAATGATTGATGCATTTTATGACATTGCGAATGAATTAACTGACTATAATCCCAACGATCCCATGCACACTAAATTATCTAAATGGATAGATAGTGAGCAGACTGCGTTTATTAATAGTGGAAAAACCAAAAGAAATGGTAAGCTATTTGTTCGCAGAGAAAGATTTCCTCAAGTTCCAGAATCAGAAAAGTCAAAGTACTATACTTTTACTGATGATGATATTATGAGTATCCTAGCTAAGAGAGCTAGCATGACTGTCAATCAGCAGATTAAGCAAACTCTCAGTCAACTAGAGGAGTCAGGGTTTAGGCGGAGTACTGCAGTACCAAAACAAGCTGAGCCTCAACAAACATCAGCACCAAGGCTTAGTCCATCACCTCGCCCTGGTGCATCTGCGCCAACAGCAGAAACGAAAGCAGGCAACCCTGTTCTATCCCTTTTGGGAATGTAGGTTGCCTTTTTGGTTATCAATTAGGAAGCATACTCGCGGTGCTTCTTGTATAAATTCAGAAAATTTATGAAAAACTGACTTTCTTTGGATTTTTTCTGCTATTCTATTGTTACACATTAATCTTAGTAACAATTAACAATGGCTAACGAAATCTCAAATTCAGGACAATTTACCACAACAGGGGTACAAAATACACAGATGGCTGCACCTACTGCATCCAATGCAGGTTCACTGATTCCAGGAACCCAAGGATCTGGTTATGATGCACTCCCTAGAATCATTAAAGTCGACAGCTCAAATGGCTGTACCCTTACCAAGGCTCATGTAAAAGGCTTAACGCCTGCTGAGTTTGAAGCACTTGGTAATAAGGAAATCGACCTAGCACGAGTTATTGCATCGGCAGCTGAAGCTAAAACCTTAGGTGTCGAAGAGCGTGGTCTTGCCACACTCTTAACTTCCTCGGTGCAAAATATTAAACCTTTAATTAATAAACAGAACATTGCTGAGCAATCGATTATTCTGCCATACATTCAAAGGCGTCAACGCTCTGTAATTAATGCTAACTACTTCGCTATCGAAGCAGGTGTAGCTGCTATTGCTGCTGATCCATACGATCCTAGCTTCTCAACACAAGCCGGAGATTTTAAGGTGACTGTTAATCTTGGTGGATCTGATTGGGTTTCCCCACTTCAGAGCATTGAGCGTTACTTCCTTCCTGGTGGATATGTTATTGTAAATCACTGGACTGCAGCTGGAAGTGGCATTGAAGTTCAGTTCATGATCGTTGGTGCAACCAATGCTGACGCTGGCGGAATTGCAAAAGCTCAAGTGATTCTTCGTCCTACTGGTAAAGAGGTTCCTGCGAACCCAGCCAATTGGGGAGGATTAGCACAAGCAATTAAAGACAATTACGAGCCAGAAGTTGGTATTCTTCAAACTATTGCGAATAACATCAACGACTACGAACACTGGTGTAAAAACCAACCAACTGACTTGAGCGTACGCTTGCTTGTCAACTGGTTGCAGACCACTCGTGAGTCTCGTGAAGTTAATGATTCCTACAAGAAAACTCTTGAGGCAATCATGTCTGGTAAAGTTAATCCTTACTTGGCTTCTATGGAATATCAGCCTCTTGCAGAGCAAAACAAAATTGCTTCCAAGATGAGCCAAGACCAATGGACTCGCTCAGTTTGGTATAACCAAGCTCTCAACGATGCTCAGAAGCCTGAGACTTACATGCAACTCCCAGGAGTTACCGATCCCGAGGACACCAACTGTACACTCGAGTACAAAGCAAATGCTCTTGGTATCAAGTCTCTCCTTCGTGAAGGTAATCGTGTTAAGGATAATGGTGGAAACAACTTTGATCTCGATCAATTGTTCTCTGACCTTTATTACCTCAAACGTAACCGTGAGCAAGACGGAGACACCATTTCGGTGATCGACGCCATGACTGATCGTCTCACTGCAGCTAAGATCTTTGAAGCATTTAATGCTTACTACAAGACTCGCTATGGCTGGGAAACTCAGCGTAATGCTCAGATCAATCAAACGATTGAGCATAACGGAATCGTTCTCTTCAACTACAATGTCTATGACATTCCAGATGTAGGAGTTCAGTTCGCAGTCTTCCACGATCCAATGTTCGATGACTTCTTGAATGTAAGTTCTGGTCAGAAGTATCTTATCGGGGGTTCACGTTCAGGTACTGATGTATTTGCAGGAGCCGACTTGGCTGCAGCACAATCAACTAGCCGTATGATTTGGATGGTTGATTGGTCTGATGTTAAAATCGGAATTGCTGGAACCAATAGCGTAACTCGCACTCAGCCTCATCCTGAAGTTGATCGACTTTACAGCTGTCGTATGGATTCTGTGAAACGCACCTTTAATCTTCGTTCCACCAAGTGGACTACGATGTTGGATCGTCCTCACAGACACCTCATCATCGAGAACCTTAGTGACACTGTTCAGTTCACCATTGGTGGAGTGACCTCCACGTTCTAAGGATCACCTAGCCTTCCACATCTCACATCACTCATGACGGCGGGAGGCACTGCGTATGCGGGGCCTCCCGTCTTATTTATAAATTATGAAATTAATATTTGAGAACTCTAGTATATCCTATGATGGATTTGACTCTTTTACCCCTGTTCTCGTTGGAAACAGATGGCAGGGTTTAGCAGAAGTTGATAAAAAGCTAGGTGAAAAATTAGTTAAACTCCCTGGTGTAACTGAAGCTAGCGATAGCGATTGGGAGTACTATAAAAAAAAATTGAACGAAGAGGCGGTAGCCTACAGAACCTTCGGCACAGTTCAGCAAGATCCAGCAAAAAATCCAAATGCAAACTATGTGGAGGAAGCTGGAAGCCAAGCACCTTCCAATACATCGGATAAGGAGATTATCGAGGTAGAGGTAGAGGATGTAGATCCTCCAAAGGAAGAAGAGCCTGAGCCTGCTCCAAAACCCAAAAGGGGTAAGAAGTAATGGATCAACACACCGCAGTCGGAACAATCGGCTGGGTGACTGCTTGGGGACTTGCAGAGTTCCATTTAGTAGCAGCAAGCGCTGCAGCAGTCCTCACTTGCATATACATGGTCTTTGCAATTCGACAGAAGATAAGGGAAAGTAAAAAATGAACACTATTTCATTAGATTCAATAGGTAGGCAAAAGCTTACAACTGGTTCCTTTAATCAGCCTATAGCATTAAGTGATGGTAGGCTAGTTACTATGGAATACCCAAGCTTTAGCGGAGTGTTTGAAGCCCCTGGCGGTGACCTTCCTTCTATCCAAGCTAGAGGCTTTAGGTTAAATGCTTCTGGTGGTGCAGTAAATGTATCACAAAAACAGATCTTCTTCTCTAAACATTTCGATACAGACCTTGAGGGAATTGGGATAGACTCACCTAGCTTAGCTCTAAGTCTAGAGCAAGATGTTACACCATTGGGTCAAAGTCAGATACTCAAGCTAGACCATAGTGCTGCCACCGCTGCGTACCACACGATCCCTAATGATGTAGGTACTAATGGTTTGTTTTTTAGGATCTACTTTAAAGTCGATAGTTTAGATGCCGACCTTCAACCAATTGGTCTCTATACAGTATTTGATAGTATTGATATCAACTTCCCGGCTGCTGCCATTAGAATTAAACCTAATTTAGATATAATTGTTCGCAGGGGCTATGATGATCTAACTGTAGCAGGATCAGGTAAGATTACTCTCGGGGCCTGGAATCGAGCTACTATCGTAGTTAATGGATCAGACTTTACTGCCACAGTAGAGCAGGCAATTGGAGGAGGATATAATAACTTATTTACATCACCCCAATACACTTCATCTGGAGCTGGTCTGCTTAGTGAACTTTCTGGTCTTACTGAGTATGTAGTAGGTATATCATCTGAGGGTAATGCCTCTCATTATGTGGACACACTAGAGGGATACCTAACGACAGGTCAGTCTGAGGTCATAAGCCCTGGTCAGAGTTATCAATATTACTGTGCTAGATCTTTAGATGAATTCAATGTAACAGGTGCTTGTACAGGATATTTTTGGAGGTAGTTATGGCTACTGAGGTTGGCGAAAATGTTCAGGTCAAAGCGAACCTCGCTTTTATGGCGAAGGTCATCGTAATATGCGGCAGTTTAGTCTGGGGGTATAGTGTGGTCTGGAACAAGCTCAATGCTCTAGATTCAGGTTTAGATAGAGTTCAACATGAAGGCACTTTACTTGGGGATCTATCTGCTAGAATGATGCATATCGAGAAGTTTGCCGAACAAAGCAAAAGTGACCTAGAGCATTTAATGACTCTGCAGGATGCACCAATTACATCTGATTATCAACAGTTCGAGCGTATTAAGTACCTAGAGAAAGAGCTAGATAGACTTAGGTATGTGGTTGATCAGATGAGTCCATTTTTTCAAGTGGCTAGATAGATGTTTGAATTAATCACAATGTTTTTTACTGCTGGTGGGAGTGCAGCACTGGGTAGTGTGCTAAAAGGGGTATTTGGCGCAATATCCGACTCCCGCCAGCAAAAATTTGAATTAGAGTTAGCAAGGGAGGCACGAGGTAATGATTTCGCACTTAAATTTCAAGAGCAGCTTAATAGTGGTGAAGGTGGCATGTTTACTAGGGTTACACGCAGGTTGCTCAGCCTCATATTATGCGGCACCCTCAGTGCCGTCGTTATCCTTTGCACCCTTTTCCCAAGCGCAGAAATCATCACCCTTACCAACCCCACAGGAGAAGGAGCAACCGAAATCCTCTTCGGACTCATCACCTTCCCTGCTAAGCAGTCCCCCATTATGGTCACTACAGGCTCGCTAGCGAGTTACTTCGTAATTGTTTTGGCCCCCATGGTTTTAGGATTTTATTTCACCCCAGGAGGTAGACGATGAAGACTTGGCAGGAATTTAACGACTCAGTTAACGATATGCTTTTGATCGATGGCCTAAGGAGAGGGCGAGGTGTCGAAAGGTTTAAAGACCGAATGATTGTTGCAGGAACAAAAGATCTACAAGGATTTATACCTGCATATATGGCTACACCAACAGAGCGTGTATTTTCTGAGTCAGAATTTGAGCTACATAGTGAGGGCAATTCATCTACCACTGAATTTGATGTGGATTTCGCTAGGGTTTTAGATTTCAGAATCAGAGTCCTACCAACCGAGGATAATCCATCTAGTGTGTTTTACAAACCTAACCTATATGCAGGTTATGACAGGCATGTTTTAACTTCAGGAAATCATTCAAGGAGAACTCCAGCATACCCTGGTAAAATTGCTTTTGATCGGGGGTTGATTTATTTAGCTCCACCTATCCAAGAGGGAGAGGTACTTAGCATTCTTTATAATTACGAAGTTCAGTATAAGCCACTATTTGAATGCTCTGCAGATGAGAAAGCACAAAAGACACCATTTGGAGACGATGCTGCGCTTGCCGTACATTACTTTGTGAAGTATCATTTCCATAAGGATGTTAATGATGATCAGAAGCAAGCACAGGATAACTACAAGAGCTACACTCAAGAGCGTAGAAAACTGCATTGGAAGATGAAGGAATTTATATCTAACACAGACAATGCAACCACACCTGCACTCCCCGAGGATGGCTTTATAATTGGTTGATATGTCAGAGACTAGAGTACAGTTAAAGGCAAGGTTTTCATCTGGTCAAAGGATTGGCGAGTCGGATTTTGCTGCACTTATAGATTCCCTAGCTCATGCTTCAGAAGATTTAACATCTAACCTTTTGGCTTCAGGTGTTGCATTAACAGAGGTTACAAGTGATCTATCTGACCTCACAGATTATGCCGAGACACTAAGGAATGAGTTCGATGAATACAAAGGAACTCACTCAACAGAAACTCAAATCAGAGATTGGGATGATGAAGTTAGTGCTGCCTTATCCACTGCATTAACAGAAGCAGTAGCAGCACTTAATGTTGTAGATGCAACTAATTCTACTGCAATTACTGATCTTGAGACTGTAGTTAGTAACTTAGATACATTAGTTACAGGCAGATTAACTGCGATAGAAAACGAGATAGCTGGTTACACCTTTGCTAGTGATGCAGATCTAGCAGGTGCAGTAGATACTATTAATCAAGCTTTAGACATAAAGTCTAATATAGATCATACTCACCCAGAATACTTAACTGCAGATAATATTGCTAACTTTATTACCATGGCAGATATTCCTGATTATGCAGATCGGGATCACTTCCATGTAGTAGCAGATATAGTCGATCTCGAGGGTGCATTTACAACAGAGGATGAAGTTCTTGCGTTAATTGATGAAAATAAACTTCAAATTGATATAGATGCCCTTATTGCTGATGGATACTATTCTAAGGGTGAGGTTGATCAGAAATTTATTGTAGCCACTTGGAGGACAGATCAGATCATTAATTTTGATAATGATGTGACTGTTTTAGCAAATGCAGCTGCACAAGTACAACTTGCTGATGCCATAGACATCATCCGACAAGAGACTCAGCAGGACTTGGACGCACGTGACGCTCAAATGAGGGCGGACTTTGCAGAAGCTGATAATACTGTTAGGACAGACCTAGTTGCAGCAGATGATCAATTAAAGGTAAATTTTGAAGCAGCCGATGCACAGATAGTTACAGATTTTACTGCAGCCGATGCACAAGTTTCTGCAGATTTCGCAGCTGCTGATGATGCAGTCCGAGCCGAGTTTGCAGCTGCTGATGATACTATTAGGACTGAGTTTGCTGATGCAGATGCTGCTACTCAAGCCAACTTAAATACATCCTTAACTGCAATTCGAAATGACTTTGGTGCTGCAGATACTACGATCAAGGAAGCACTAGAAGCAGAGGATGCAAGCATTAGATCAGATTTCACTTCAGCAGACACTGCTATAAGTAATGCATATCAAGCAGCAGACACTGCAAATAAGGATGCCCTAGATGCTGTTGATGCACAAATAAGAGCAGATTTTGAAGCAGAAGACGCAAGTATCCGTACTGACTTCACTACGGCAGACACAGATATAACTAATGAATTTCGTCTCAAGGATACACAAATGCAGACTGCCTACGAGGCAGAGGACGCAAGTATTCGGGAAGACTTTACTGCAGCAGACACTGCAATAAATGATAACATCACACAACTTCAGAGTGATGTAGGAACTCTTAATAATAACTTAGCTCAATCAACATCAGATTTAGATACGAATCTAAAAGCATATACTGACCAAAAAATAACTGATTTAATCGGTGGTGCTAGTGCTGCTTATGATACCCTCAAGGAGATACAAACCTTACTAGAAAATGGTGATACTGCAGCTGCAGTATCTGCACAACTAGGAGAGGTGCAGATGGAGCTAGGTGGGGCATTTACTGAAATTGATAATATTAGAAAATGGTTAGGTAGAACTGCAGATGAGCTTGCTGCAGATGTTCCAGAGGCATCACTGACTAGCCCTGCTTCAATAGGTCAGGACACAATACAAGTAGATCTTCAGTCTATATTTAAGGTAGGTGATGAAATAGTTATTGAGCCTGGAACTGCAAATTCAGAAATAGCTATAATAAAAGAATTTGGCTCATTAGTTTTAGTTGACCCCTTAACAAAATCTCACCCGAATGGATCAAAAGTAGTCTTAAGGAATCCGCTTATTTCTAGCATAACATCTCTTTCGGGGGCAAGTAGTGCATCTCAAGAGGAGTTAGATGCTTTAGTCTCCTCTGTTGAAACCTTATCAGCTTCAGTTACAACTTTGCAGAGTGATCTAGCTACATCAAATACTACCATTCAGACCCTACAGGATGATCTAGCCACATCAAATACTACAATTCAAACCTTACAGGATGATTTGGTAGCTGCAAACACCTCAATTACTACTTTAAATGATTCCGTAGATGCTGCTAATGCAACTATAACTACATTGCAGACTGACCTCGAGTCCGCCAACACTCTTATTGGAGACCTCCAGGATCAAGTAGCGTCCTTGGAGTACCCTGCTACTAGCTACTTCTCTAGGTATTATGTAGCTGATGGGTATGAAGCAACCTACGAAAGCGGCTATTATACTGCATCTGGATATTACTCAGCTGGGTATGCTTGGCCTGGCGAGTAATGGCAAGGGCTACAAATCCATATAGACACTATTCTGTCTTAGTTAGTGACGGCGGTAACCTTGTGTCTGGTAGTAACTCTCAGGACACTGCAGGGGCAGCGAACTATGTTGAGAAAATAAACTTCAGAAGAGAAACAGATGGTGAGGTTAGGAGGGAAGGGTGGAACCCTATTGAATCTAATTTCACTGATGTATCCAAAGTGGGTACAGGGAATGATCCGATAAGACTACTATTTCAATTCGAATCTGAAGGGGATAAAGTCCTAGTCTGTGCTTCCGGAGACACCCTATATAGGTTTAGAGAGAGTTCCAATGAATGGGAAGAGATAGCCTATGACCTATGCAATATAGATGGTCTTTACCCCAATAGCCCAGCTACTCAAGCAACAGTCGAAAATTATAATCTAAATGCCAGGAGGTGGGAGGCAGTAGCCATTGATGGTTATTGCATAATTAATAATGGTGTGGATCTCCCTATGATTTATAGAGGCGACTGGCCATGTGCATTTCCTATGTTTAGCTTAAGAGAGAGGGGTATAGTTAGATGCGGAACTATAGCAGAGTTTGATGGTCGATTATTTATTGGAAATGTTGAGTATTTTGATGAAAATATAACTCACAACTTTGAGTACTTTATGGGGGCATCTTCATTTCCTTATGGGCTGCCTGAGTTATTTAACGAATATGATGATTATGTAACTACCTATACGGTACCGCATATGGTTGAGTTCTCTGCTTGGAGGCTTGCAGATGATCAGAATGAAGCAAAGGCAGCACCTTATTTATTCGGTCAGACATATAAGGGTAAAGTGTCTGCAATGAATGGTTCACAGTTACAACAAATAGAAATTGACTATCCGTTGGGAGGTGCAAGGGATGTTGACGAATTTTATGTATCTGCAGTTCATAACCCATACTTCTTCATAATTGATCCTGATGAAGTAGATTATACTCATTCAACCTTTATTAAGGATGACAGTATAAGGATGAGCATAACTGATTCTGCAGGAGTAGTAAAAGTATATGATGCAGATATAGAGTTAATACGTGCAGATTATGTTAATGGTAAGACCACAATTACACTTAGGGATGCATACAACAATACTGCTGATGGTGTATTAACAAATACAGGAGATCCTCAGTCTGGTAGCTCTGCAAATATATCTATAGGCAATACTGTGGAGTTCATATTGCTTAAGGAGCCTGATACATTCTCTGATGATGCGAGGATTGTTAGGGAGTCTGCAGATTCATTCAGCTTCCCTGATGATGGAACTAGCATACTTCGTATGGCTAAGTTATCTGATAAGCTTATGGTTCATAGGGAGTCGGGCTATTTATCTATTAGTAGAGGAGATGAGTATACTGCATTTTACTACGAGGAGCGGTATAAGGGAGAGCGGGTGGCAGACTTCTCGCACACTGTGGTGAACATAGATGACAAACAGGTATTCATGGGCTATAATGGAGTATACTTTATAACCCTAGCATCCACGGAACCCGAGCCTTTCACTCCACTAATGATTGGCCCAGAAAGCTGGAGGCTCATTGGTTTTGATGAAACCGAACATGTGTACTCCCAGGTTAATCCACTGACCAATGAGGTGTTCTTTATATGCCCAATAAACTTTAATGCTAATAAGAATACCCTTGATATTGATTATGGTGTGTTAGCTTACGACATGACGCATAGCACAGTGTCACAGATAGATAATGCATTTACTGCTATGTGTACTACTCTACCTACAAGTAGGTTCCCTAGTCGTAGATTTATTATGGCAACTCATGTAGTCCGGCAAACACTTGACTTAGGTGGGGTAAGCTACTCATCACCGAGATATATAGACTCTGAATTAGCCAAGACAGATGAGAGTACTAGGGGGGGAGTAATAGTTAGGTATGGTTATGGGTCTCGTGAAGGCGACTCAGCTCCATTTCGTGAATTTACTAGAATCGGTGAAGACTATGAAAGTAAAATAGTTTTTGGCAAGAATGACTTCTCGGATAGATTTTCTGAAAAGAAGTTAAGGTCATATGCATTACATATGTCGGACATATTTGATTACTCTTCTTACATGGCAGGTGACTATGTAGAGGGGGCATACGGATATTTAGATACTGCAGTTGTAGCTAATGTTAAGCTTTCCACATATAGCACCACTCAAATCACAGAGACTGAGGAAATCATTGAGAAGCTAGAGGACATGAGCAGTGAGGTTATGATTCCAACATATGCTCAAGGCAACTACTACCAGGATACAATTTCTTTAACAGGAGTAGGTCAGCCATTTAAGTTTATTGGCAGGACATTTGAGGTTTCAGGTGTAAGGACTAGACACACATCGGAGGTAACTAGCGATGCCGCGTAGAAAGCAAAGCTCAAAGCCATCCTATGAGATCACAACATCATTTGATGATGTACAGCTCGAAAGATTAGCGGAAAAGGTAGATCAAAAAAGTAATGAGTCTGGATTAAGATCACTCATAACGGATGCAGTTAATGGTCTCAGAACATACATATCAAAGATTACTCTTGGTGCATTGAATGATGTTACCATAATAAACCCTCAGCAAAACTCTGTACTGCAGTATATAGGGGGTGTTTGGGTAGCTTCAGGCTTGGATGCAATTGACTCGATTGATGGAGGATTTGCTGATACAACTGACTATAGGACAGATGATGATATAGATGGAGGTTCAGCATGACTTATAGAAGGATACAGCTACGTAGAGATTCTGCTACTAACTGGCAGACAATTAACCCCTCTCTGCTGCAGGGCGAGATTGGATTGGATCTTACAAATAAAAGGATGAAGATAGGTGATGGGTTTACATCGTGGAACGACTTACCGTATGCAGATGACATACAGCTGGATCAAATTCGACAAGAATATGGCAATGAAGTCACTTTCGAGTTAAATTTTGATCTACATAAAGTGTAACTTAATATAATATATAACTCATGGCAGCAACAGACATACTCGGAAAGATAGGCGAAAAGCTCGGAGCAGAGCATAAGCAACTCACAACAGACCTCCAAGCTACATATGCTACAAAAGTAAGCTTGGGCAACCTTAAGGATGGCACAGATAGCTTTAGTGAGCTAAGGGCAGACTCTGCTGAGATCGGCAACCTCACTGTAACAGGCACAACCACTACTTTGAATACCACCACGGTTTCTGTGGAGGATAATATTATCGAGGTTAACCTTGCTCCTGAAACTGGTAATGCTACAGCAACCACAGGTGGATTAGAAGTAAACCGAGGAAACGATGGGACTGGCAATCCACTTGATAAAGCATCTGCTATATTTGATGATGCTGATGATAAGTGGAAGCTTCTATTAGGTACTGCTGCTGCCGACTTAGTTGTAAGTTCGCTCGAGGGAAATGTTACTGGTAGTGTGACTGGTGACCTTATTGGTGATGTTAAGAATACTGATGGCACGGTAGTTCTTGATAGTGGTGATAATAGCAATGCAGCCTCATTCACTGGTAACTTAGTTGGGAATATCTCTAGTGCGTCCGGGGATGTAGAAGTCAGCCCAAGCTCTAGTATACTTGTAGTAAAAGGTAATGGGTCTGACACCTCAGGTCAGATCAAAGTTAATTGTCATGCTAATACTCATGGGCAGACTATTATGTCTCAACCTCACTCTGAGGGAGTTACAAATGTTTTACTTTTACCTGGTGGCTCAGACTCCACCCTAGTATCAGAAGTTGCTTCACAGACTCTTACGAACAAAAGTCTAACTAGTCCAACAATCACAGGTACTGGAACTGCTGCTTTTTCTACCATTAGTGGTGCATTAACAGGAAGCGTTGCTGCAGCTGCTAGTACAGATATCACAATAAATAATGTTGCACTAGGTGACTATGCAACATTCGAAACAGCATACAATACTGCTAAGGCATAATGACAGATATCCTAGCCCAGATCGGCAACAAGCTGGGTGCGGAAGTAAAGCTTCTTCAAACCCAAATTGACGGCTTATCGGGGGGTGGAGGAAATGACCATAATCACCCCGATCCGACAGATGACTTCACAGAATTAAGTTTTGTGGATGGGCTTCTTAGTGCGACCACTACTTATACAGATTCAACTAAAGCTGTTACACTAAGCAGCAAGAGTTTTACTTATACGGATGGAGTGCTAACTCAGATTGTGGAAAGTGAGTCGGGAGCAGTGCATCTGACTAAGACACTCACATATGACTCAGATGGCAACCTAGAGTCGATTACAAAGGATTACGCATGACCTGGACTTACTCAGCATCAAGCCATGAAACTGGCAATAGAAATGTACTAAAATTAGAAGCAGGTACTACAGAAAATAATCTTAGTGGTCTAGTGGGTCTAACAGGAGTCACCCATTACATAAACGAAAATCACATAGATGTTTATGAGATTGCCTCCGATACACGAGTAGTGATTAACGGCACTCTGTACCACGATCCAGACACTGAGATATTAATTCTACATCACACAAATACAGGTCTTAGTAATAGCACCGCAACAACTGCAATGGGGGTTAGTGGGACAAATGCGAACCCTGCTTTTTATTATTATGGGACTACTAGAACTAATTCAACAAGAGGCACATCTACCAATTCGAAAAGCACAGGTTTAATCTTTACAGGTGCTAGGATTTCTAATTGGCATCCTGCAGATGCTTGCCTTAGCGGGAGTGGAAGTAATTCCACCTTTGTTGGGAGGGGTGGAGTTATACTAACAGGTAGGCCATGCACCGGATCAATGAATCTTGATGTTATCGGTACTACTTGGCGGGGAACTACTAGCTCGTTAGAGTGGCGTAATCCATTCGGTAATGCCAATGGCTCATTTAATGGCACATTTGATGGAGTTGCGGTTTTGCTTCCTGCATTTAATGCAACATTTAATTTTGCAAACTCGTCTATTGGTGAGGTTATAAATCAAGGTGTAATTACTTACCACACGCTTCGAGAGTTTGATGTCTCGCAGAATATTAACGACTATGACATCGGATCGGATGGATTGAATAATCAATCCCATCGTGAATACGAGGTTATAAACTCCGCAACAGGTTCAGATGTTGTGAAGATGTGGAGAAACACTAGAGGCTCAACAGGTCAGCGTGGTGTAGTCGTTACCAAGAAGGAAGTTTCATTTAATTTTAAGGATGCTAGCGGAACCGCAATACAAGGCGTAGAATTGTACCTCGAGGACAATCCATCCGCATACGCTAAAAACGCAATATTCCTAAAAAGTAAATCTAAGGATACTACCAACGGATACACTGCATCAGGTAATTCACCAATTACTAGAGGGGTGGTTAATTCTAATGGTGATATGGTGTACGATTACAGCACATCCGAGGTCTACAATAAAACTTCAGATGCAAGCGGTAATGTAGCAAAATTCGAGGTACTGACAGGCGTACAAATTCACGAGTACAACACCAATGATGCAGATGCGGCCACGATCTACGGAATGCATATCCATAACGGAACATGGAGGGTTAGTAGTTCAGACTTATCTTCGCCTTCTTATTCCGATTGGGACACAGCTAACTTCGGTAACTTTTATCGTGTAGACCGCCGTTCAGACTCCAATACAAACGCAGATGATTTCACCTTTAAGTTTTGCTCATACGGACACTCATTGTCCACCTCATCACAGGCATTAAAAGGGCTTGGTGAACTCGCTGTTAATTGGGTATTGTTTGACGATTTGCTCATAACAGACTCTAGGGAAGATGTAGATGCATACACAGAGATAGATAGCGCAGAAAAGTTTTATAATGCAGCAAAGGCATACTTAACTGATAATTACGCAGGCGAGGTTAATACAATAGTAAGTAGGGATGGTAGTACTATTAATGCAGGATCCTACAATGTAGTTATCGATGCTAATGCCACTAATGTATTTAGTTTTGATGGCTCAACAATAACCATTAAGGCTTCAGTATTTGAGGGCAATATAACCAACACTGGTACTGCCCAAAAACTTAATGGTGCTATTGTGGTAGGAGCATTTGGTGGAGAGACTGTATTGAGGTGGACTGTTAAAAATGTTGAGGCAACTACTCGTATTCAGTTGTACAACTTGACTCAGGATAAACTAGTTGTAACTCAGAAGCTGTCAGGAACCCCAGGTGAATATACTGATGCAACTGGGCTTTACACCCAAACCGAGATTGCAGTTAATGATGTTGTTAGGCTTAGATGTACCTGTGTTGTTGGCGCGCAGGCTATGCTTCCAACGGAGATAACAGGGGTTGCGTCTAGCGCAGGCTTAACTTTCTCAGTTAGTCAAGAACCTGACCTTATATATAATAGTAATGGAATAGATGGAAGTCAGGTAGGAACACTTTCTGCAGATTATGTTAATCCTATGGGCGTAGATGTTTCCGACCCCGATGGATCTGCAAGTGTAAGAGAAATTTACGCATTTTTTGTATATTCTACAACAACCGAGCAGGGTGTTGATTTATGGTTTAATGGTATTCGAGCAATCGATGCTGCTAACTATGTAATCAATACTGCTAATGCTGACATACTAATACAGAATACAGGTAGTAACGCAGTGGTTGTTTCAGGTGGAAGACTTTACCGAGATGATGATGCTTCTGTTCTATATGCAGAAGATGGAGATAAACCTATAAGCATGGACACTGGAGGCATGGTTGCAAACATTCAACCCCAGCTCGAGGCAGTCCTTAACTCTAACAATAAGATAGATGGCATATCTAAGAACAGTGGGCTTGTCCCGGCACTCCTTTAAATCAAGCATCCTTTTGCTTGCCGTTTATTGTGTAACCAAATAAATTAAGTAACATGAGCATCAATCCCATCACATTTGGCGTTCCAGCCTATGACCCTGCCTTCACAGTAAGTAGTGGAGACGAAGATAATATTAAGTTAAGATCCAAGGAAACTGCTCCTTTGAGCCATGAATCATTGGATGAAAACTTTTGTAACCTTGCCAACAAGATCAATGAGATCTTAAACACTGGCATAACAGAGTTAACGATATCATCTGGTAAAGTTGCAGAGGGCAATCTAGACCTCGCAAATTATGCACTAGCATCAGATCTATCAACTGTGCAGGGAGATGTAAGTACACTCCAGACAGACCTAGGTACAGCTCAAACTGATATCTCAACTAATGCCACTAATATCTCAAGTAATGCTACTGATATTACAGCACTAGACACTCGGGTAGGCACAGCAGAGTCCGATATAACCTCATTATCAACTACTGTTGGCACTCAAGGCACAAGCATATCAGCGAATACGACTAGCATCGGTGGTGTTGATACTCGAGTCACTGCCATCGAGGCTGATTATCTTACTTCTGCTAATTTCAGTTACGACGCCAATACAGGTCAACTTACAATAACAACCACTGATTAACGTACCTGTTAGTTAAGGGCGATGGCCAGCGTTAGTCTAACAGAAGCGCAGCGAATAAAGTTAGCTGCGATATCCAATGGTGGCGGTCTTAATAGTGCTGCCGTTAAGTTGGGTCTAGATCCTATAGATGATAATGTAGTTGATAATCCAATAGATAAATGGATGCGCTACCTAAGGGACAATCCTGATGTAAAGGCTAAGATTAATAGTCAAGACCAGAGGTGGGTTAGAAATGCTAATGGTTATATTAGTGAATCAAAGAAGAGCTATGCCCATAAGTATGATTACGAAGTAGGAGGACTAGACCCTAAAGATTATACTAATGCATCAGCTGCAGAGTATGGTAGGTTTCTTACAGCTTATCGTGCTGCGCATCATTACAAATCTCACGGTCAATCCGAGGGGAGGGAAGTTGCAGTTGTGGATCCAGACTTGGGTTCTAAATATGAACAAATAGCTAAGGCGCTAGAAACTTACGAGCTAGATAAGGACGAGGCACGCCGTGCAATGTTTTCTAAGTATAGTGGCTTGAGTGGCTTTAATGAGTGGAATCGGATTACGGATCAGTTTAGGAATGCAGTGGAAGATGTTAGTGGAAAATCAATGGATGAGTACACTGCTAACTTCCTTATGTCCCAAGCTACAAATGAAGTAGCAGAGTTCACTAGGAACTGGAAGGAGTATAAGGTGGGGAACTCAAGTAAACCAAGTTTTCCATCAGTATTCAGAAACTTTACCACAGAGACAGATACAGCATTTACCTATGATGGTGAAGTAGATGAAGTAACTGACTTAACTACTCCTTATGATTTTAATGGAAGGTCTCGTTACTTAGCCGAGACACTAAGGAATGAGTACGACAGGAAGGGCTATGGCGTAGAGTCAGAGGAATATGTTCAAGAGAAGTACTTAAATGACACAGGATGGACAATAGACCCTAAGCTGGGATATCTTTATGTTACCGATAATGGAGACGACAAAGGTAAATGGACTTATGCTGCTGATTATGGCTGGTTGTTCTTACATAACTCTGCATTAGATGAAGACCGCCTAGAAACAGGAGGATGGGTGTGGACTGAAAAAACTGGCTGGATGCAACCTATCGTTAATAGCAGCGGTAAGATGTTTTGGGCAATGGCCGATAAGGATCAAAATGGGTCACAGAATTGGATGTATATAGAGAAGGGTAGTCTACCTGAATCAAATAAATATTATGTACTAGATGATAATAAGGAGTGGGTAGATGTTGGTTATCAGAGTACAGAATTTCTAAAGGACTCTATAGACCTAGTTGCAGACCCTAAAGCTTATGTCGAATCCGGTAATGAGATAACGGATGAGATGAAGACTAAGCTTTCCTCGAGCGGTGAATACAATGGGCAGGAGGCCTTATCCGATGCACTAAGATATGTGTCATTAGGGATATCAGGCAGGGCTGCATCTGAATCCTCATCTAATGGAGCCGACTCGCTTGCTGATGTTGGAGACTCTGGCTCTACAGGAAGCTCTAGCGCCACAGGAAGTATTTTTGATCCCAATGAAGATTCAGGTGATGTGCCTACACCTATTTCATACAATGACTTCAGCGGAGACTTAGAGTCTCAAGCATTTGATTATTACGAACAAAAGCTTAATGAACTAGCTAGGGAACACAGATATAAGGGAAGGGATGCAGGTCTTATAGAATCTCTACTAAAGCGTTCAGAGGTCTACAGAGACATGATGGATAGCTTGGGCGGAAGTGACAATGCTGACGCTCAAAGGCTTATTGATTCTATGGTTGAGTCTGCTGCTGCAGTTAATGCAGAGCGTGGAAATATGGCAGGCGCGCTTGATATGTTTGATGAGCGTGGTGGCGGGATGCTTGATCCTCGTATGTCTCTTGATGAGAAACTTGCAATCAGAGGAGCAAAGCCTAGCAAGTATGCTGACTTAGTTGATGTTGAAAATGGAGATGCAGAATATGTTGGTCAGATAATTAGGAACCCTGATTACGACCCAAATCTATCGTATTACTTTGAGTACAGAAATCCTCAGACAGGCGAGTTAGAGACTCGAGCATTTAGACCTGATATGCCTGGTAAACAGCCATTCATGCAGAATCAGGAAAGACTCATAGATATGTCTAATGCAGTCATATCTGACCACATGGATAAGCTTTCTAGTCGTGGTGATGATGGCTTAACTGACTATGAAAGGCAGTTAGATCAAACAGTCAATAAGCTCAAGAGTGAAGGTCTGCTTGCTGACAAGGGTGGTGACGATCTCTACACTAGAGAGGGTATCAAGCAGTTGAATTATATTTTTGGTGATGATGAAGACTCTTACCTAGGTGAGATGAATCAGTTCAATAACATGAACAAGTTCCTTAGGGAGTCCAAGAATTACTATGATAATCTCTCAACGCAGAAACAGCTAGATGATGTTCAGAAGGTAAGGACTGCTATTGAGGATACTGCTCCTATTGAGAACGCAAGACTACGAGGGGCAGATCGATTACGACTTGCTAGATTCGGAGGGGGAAGCACCACTCCTGCTAACAACATTCGGACAACAGGATCTACATTATTTGAGAATAATATTAGGCCTAAGACATCTGCTCAAAACATAGATTCAGTAACTGGTCTAGGTAAAACTTACACCCAAGATCAGATTAATGCTGCAGGCATTCAAGGTGGAGTAGCAAATGCACCTAAGATGAGTGATGAGCTTAAGAATAACAAATTTGCTAAGAACCTAGTGCTACCAGGATGAGCAGTGTAATGAATTGGATCCAGGGCCTTAATGCCCAACAAGGGTACAGTGACATAGATACATCTGGCTCAGGTTATTCATGGATGCCTGAGGGTGCTAAATTAGCTAAGAACGAGTCTAAGAATCGTTACAAATATTATGACCCATCCGGATTCAATGTTGGGTTCGGGGGCAGAGACAGGGCAACTCCAGAATCACAGGGTAAGTTTGTCTCTGATTGGGTTACTAGAACAGACAATAAACAGTTTAAAGATTATTACCCAAACTATTTTAAAGAGGGTTATGCACAAAGCAACTTAAGTAAGGATAGTTTAAGCTCTAGGCCCTTCCAGGATTTCGTTGGCATTGAACGCAAGGGCAACACCAATCAGTACACCTATGGGGATTATGACTTGTCCACTAGGAACAGAAGAATAGATGATAATTTAATCTACTCTATTAGCGACAAGTCAGGCAATGTTGTTCAAACTTACGAGGCGCCAGAAGGGAAGTGGGGAGATGCATTAAAATGGATTGATAACCAAAAACAGTCTGGTGGATCTAGTGATCCAATGCCAAAGGATTCAAGTAATATTCAAAAAGCACTAGCAGCAAACGATGCAACTACTCAAGCGATAGCTGCACCTACGAGTAATACTGCTAATGTAGATGCAGCAGTTGCTCAAACTCAGCCAGCTGCTCAGGCTCAGCCAGTAGTTCAGGCTCAGCCAACAGCTCAGACTCAAACTCCAGCTATGAACACACAAACCACTGCACAGCCACAACGCAGGTCTTTAGATACAAATACTAGTACTACACCTGCATCTACGGCTACACCCTCAGCATTAGATCAAGCACTGCAGTCAACTGCACAACCTGATCCTGCAGCAGTGGCAGCACAAGAGGCAGAGAATGCAAGAATACAAGAGGCACTAGCAGCAACTGATTTAAGTAACCGAACAGATCCAACAGCAGATAATTACGTAGTAGGAACAAATCTCGCAACTGGTGAGTATGGGAATACAGGAATGAATGCTGGTCTTCCTATAGCCGAGCAAGAACTTCTCATGGAGACTATTCAAGATGCATATCAGAAGGCAGGCATGAGAGGTGACGCATCGCTTACAAAAGAGTCTGATATAGGAAAAGCATCAGAGGATCTTGCTGAGGCACAAAACATTGTAAACCTTGACCGTTATAGGAATATCACTGATGCACTAAGAGGTGACAGGCTTCAAGCTGCTCGAGCATCTGAGGGCAGAGGTAATAACTTTGCAGACAGACTAATGCTTCAAGCTGAGATGAGTGCTGCCGATAGGTACTCCCAGTTAGACAATCAAGCATACTTTGAGGATGCTTCACGTAAGTATCAAGCAGCTACCAATAGAGCTAACGAGCAATATCAAATTGCTGGTGATCTTGCAGAGACAATTGGATCTACGCAGGAACGAACCTTGCCTGCAGTTAAGATGGCAGAGCTTCTTATTGAGCAAGCTATCCAAGAAGGTAATATTGAATTTGAAAATGCAGAGACTCGTAGAGAGGCACTCATTGAGTCTGCTCGTGAGCTTCTTGAGAATCCAAATCTCTTTGATGCAATGGCAGATCAGATTGCAGTTGAAGGAGTCAATATGGCAGGGGAGTACACAGCCAATGTTGCCGAGAAAATGCAACGTATTCAAAACCTTAAAAACATCCCAGGGCTTGTTCAAGCAATCCTTAATAGAGTCGGTGAAGATATGTTTGCTAAGTACACTGCAACATATGGTGAGATTGCTGCGATTTGGGGTGCTGCTATGCAAGCAGGATTAGTTGACCAAGATGGATATACAATTCCTGAAAATGAGTATGCTTTGAAAGATGTCGGAGATAGTGCATATAGCGCTGCCGATGACGTGGCAGGGAGCGGGAATGATGGAATTGATAATGCAGTAAATAGTGTAGTAGATGGTGCAGCTAGTTGGCTAGATAAGGGATTGGAGGCAATTACAAATAATGTATTCATAAGAGAGCAGCCTGATGATTAATAGCATTCCAGTCATACCTACTCCCACACCAATAGTCATGGATCCTGGTCAGGTGATCCGCCCCATGACCACTCCTATGGTTATCCCTGGTGGAGGCACTGGTGCAAGGATTAGATCCACAACTGGAGGAGTAGCACCTGTTCGTGGCCCGTCTAATAACTTTATTAATCGGAGAGCTAGGAGAGAGACTCTAGCCGATAATGAACTTGCTCGCAGGCAACTCCTAGAAGATGAAGCGCGTATCCGTAAGCAAAAAATAGAAGATGCCGAATGGGAACGTGAGGCAAAGATCATGGACTATGAGACCGACAGGGAGTGGGATCTTGCCAAAGAGGATAGAGACCTCAACCGAGAGCTTGATAAAGAAAAGGCAAGAATTGAGTCAGAGATTGCAAAAGAGAAAAGAGAAGAAAAATATAAAATCGCAGCAGAAGAGCGAGCAGCCGAGCAGGCACAAATTAAGTCTGACCAAGAATGGGAACGTGGTAAGCCTGAGAGGGAACTTAGGGAGAAACGAATCAATGCACAAATAGAACTATCTCAGCAACAGCTCGAAGAAGTGAAGCAGAGGATGGAGGAGAACAAAAAGAAGTATGACCTTGAGGTAGAGAAAGCATACTTTGAGTTTAGGTCGAATGCAAAATCTGTCCGCTCAGGTGCTAAATTAAAGGAAAGGATAACAAGCTTTATTGATGACATAGATAATAAGAAGCAGGCTATACTTGATAAGGCACGAGCTAACGCAATGGTTCACGTCCTAGCTTTGGTGAAAATGGGTGATAATATAGATCCAGTATCTGAAGAGTTTCTCGAACCCCTTTACGAGGAGTTTGATATCGATGATTTTAGCGAACTTACAGATGAAACGGAAAGGCAGAAGTTTCTCGATAAAGTATTAATTAAAGCTCAAAATGACGAACTTGCGTTAGGTGGATATGTAAAAAGTATAAAGGATACCCTTGAAAGGTCAGTACTAGAGCGTAATAACTTAGTTAGGCAGGAAGAGATTTACTTGAATATGCTTCCTAGGGTAAGTGATAAAGAGGTAGATGAAGAATCTTACGCTGTTTTAGATAAAGAATTTAAGAAAATCCTAGGTCTTAATAATAAATCTATTTCTTCAGTCAATGCTAAGGGTGGCTTAGACTCAGAGGGTAATCCTACTACACCACC